>Ga0315546_1000181_pt1 | contig 49001 bp, 43 predicted proteins | sample SalMarSW160170MG_FD_203833 | JGI IMG/M metagenome (GOLD analysis project Ga0315546, IMG submission 203833) | Salt marsh sediment microbial communities from the Plum Island Ecosystem LTER, Massachusetts, United States - Salt Marsh Sediment SW1601-170 ...
AACACACTGCTGTTGAGAGTTTGCCATATCCGCTCAGCAACCTTAGCAGACTGTACTTTCTATAGTCGTTAACGTCACCAAAATATTGATTTTTCATTTACTTCTCTTGCACAGAAATTACTAGTTAGGTAGCCAGAGTGAAGCTAAACTTTCTGGCTCGGTGTTCTTTCTTCTTAATATCAATCTGTCTACGGACAACGCAAAGGAAACTATGTCTTGAATACCATTATCAACTGCCAGTTCTCTGAACCATGATGTTTGATACTCTGAAATCTGCTTGAAGGTGCCTCTGCCGCGAGGCTCGGGGATATCACTGTTCTTCCTAGGAAAAGTGCTCCCAGTGTTTATTGCTGAAAGGGTTATTTCATTGACGTATTGGCTAAGAAGTCGACGCGTGTCAATGGTTATTACCATATGGGGCTTATTGATGTACGCGGTTGCACCCAAGAACCATATCAGCCCTTGCAAGTCTGGCCAAAAAAATACCTTGCTATTGAGCAAGCGATACCAGTCTTCCTCGGACACATCTATCAGGCACCCTCTCAGTTTCTGGGGATCTATGGCCTTTTGGTCACGTATTGCCGCCTTGCCATGGATTTTATGGAAAATACGTACCGTCTCCGGTCTGTGATGGCTTTCAATTGGCTCTCTTTCTTTCCCGGTGTATTCCCATTTGTCTAGTAGTGAGGAGGTGCTAAGTAGTCCATGTTCCTTTATATTTGGCCAACTATCATTGTCAGCCATATGATATAATGTCGGATATTTACTAACTAACTGTTCTACTCTCATTCAATTCCCTACCAGGAACGACGGTCAATGATACTTCGATAGTTAAACCCGGTTGCGATCAAGGAGACAGAAACGCTGGCTACGCGTTCCACTTCTTGGACAAACCTAATTGTCTCTTCAGTCAGTTGCTCGAATCGCTTTGCCCTTTCGTTCTCTGCGGAAAGATAATCCGCGAATGTTAGGGCGATATCTGTAGGTCCATTTAAAAGAGTTGCCTTCCGGAGTAAATCCCACTCAAATTCCCCGATTCGTCTCTTTCTGTATGTTGTCGAGGTTATTTCAGTCTGTTGTATTTCTGCCGCTGATTTTTCCGAGCGTCTAGAGATCTCCTCCATTGTAATTTCTTGTGACATGGGGCCAGAACTCCCTCCGATTGGACTCTCGACTCGGATGGGATATGTACGACAAACCATGACAATACGCCTAACCCGACTTGGCGGTATACCTGCTTCAGCTAAGCAACCAGAAACATTGGTGTCACGTGACGTAACATGAGGATAGAACCCATGGTATAGGCTGAGTCCAGCTCCTTGTGTACCTTCGAGTAGAACTCGACCTCCCTTGGAGAAAACATCGGCGAGAGTCTCCAAAGCACTTCCCAAGTACGGGCGTAACATGGAGATGTCCCTCGCCAATAGCGGCGGCTTAGACTTTAGTCGACCTGTGATGCGTCTTGACATAGCGACCCCAACGCCTTGCGTTGTCGAGCCTATGGAGTTAAGGCTTCGTTTCTCAGCAGTAATATCCGCCTTTGTTATTATCATAGTATTTGGATCGATTCGAAGCCGATCGCAACCAACTTTACATTTGGCAACTTCTTCAAGTAGTTTCTCGACATTAATGGTAGCTCCCGGTCCGATTAGGAGAGGTACTTCGCATCTTCTTGTTCCCGATGGAAGCTGGTGGTGCGTAAAAGGTTCTGGCTCCTCATACACCTTATGGCCTGCGTTTGGCCCTCCCACACGTACTAACAGGTCATATTCGCAGGAAAGATATGCTGCAATTTGTCCCTTGCCCTCGCTTCCATATTGACCTCCAACAACGACGTCTACGAACCCGAGCATATCGGGATTTAACTTGAGGTGGCTCGCGGCTCGCACCAAAACATCCTCTGGAGAGCATCTTTTCGTATCAATAACAACATCGGCAATGTCCGCCAAATCATCTACATGACTTTCCGTTTCATTCTGCAGTGCATCCGAGTAACCCTTTATTCCCTCCGTACCAGGACGTGAAGCGAATCTCTTCTCAAGTTCCTCGAGAGGCGATATCAAATGTACGTGGACGACTCTAGAACCAAAAGCGGACCTCAACGAGGAGGCTTGGTCACTCGTTCTAATCGAATCAACAATGATTGCGAAGTCGCTCGAATGGGACGGTAGCCATCTAAGTAGTTCATCAATGATCCATGAGCCTTTTGTCTTTTTATCAAGTTTATCTCCTGCTAATTGCAGGTTTCTTCGATTTTGATTAAGCTCTTTGACTCGCCTGAGCAATACATCACGAGTCTTAAAAATATTCATGCCGTAACGCTGAGCAAGTCCATTAGCTAAGGTGGACTTGCCCGAAGATATGTGACCAGAAAGCAGAATTACTCTTTCAGTCCTCATTATCCCATTGACGAGAACGCCTAGATTCTATTCTAGCGCAAGTATAGCCTGCGTCTCGCTAACATCGATCCCAGGTAGATCATATACCGTTACCTGTATTCCTCGTCGCGACAGAGTATCCTGAATGAGCTCCTGAATGATTGGCCAGTTACCACCCGCATTTCCTGTGCCAATTCTCGGCATGTGGACAGTCGCCCCTTTTTCGGCCGCGACCTCTGCTAGTCGCCCAAGGCAGTTCATGAGAGCGCCATACCGAATCCGTGGCTTTACTGAAGGGCCGTAACCATGTTGGGCAACCATGCTTACAACGATACGTTCATCGGACAGAGGGGATATATGAATGCTGCCTAGAGATAAGTTCCTGGGATTGGCAAGAACCCACTTTTGGAAGTCGTCTTGCACTTCGGGTAACCTTTTTTTCACATTATAAGCGAAGCCACGCCCGCCCCAATTCGTCGTCTTGTCGTTAATTATTTGAGCAATTATCTTAGGCCCTGGTGTTTGCGGTTCTATAGCATCTCCCTTTAAGAACGTGATGCCATGAGATCTGGATATATCTTTTCCCGCTGCTCGTGCGATGCCCACGATTCTCGGCATATAATATCCAGGGTACGGGGGAATCCCAACGCACTCGATGTAAAGTTCGGGTAAAGGAACAGCCCATTGTTCTTTACCCTTTGCAGTGAACCCCACAGCTGTACATTGTGAGAGGATAGTCCGGCGTCCCACTTCAAAGCCCCTACGGAAGTCAAAAGTCGCCGCACGAGACGGGACAGAGTACTCAATGCTGTAACCAAGGGGCTGGCTTTTGGAACTGCTCTTAGCAGTGAAAATCACGCAAGGGTCACCTGTAATTCTAGCTAATTTAATGGATATTGCCTCGGTGGAGACCTCATACTTTACTTGAAGTCGCAATATATTATCGATGCTTACAGTCTCATTCTCAATCATTGCGCCGGAGCCTATGGGCATAAGAAACTCAGCGGCAGCCAGATTACAGAGCATCTCTACCTGCCAGCTATCCTCTGTGTCCGAAGCAACGTGGCTGCGATTCCGAACGGCTTCCGCGCAGTCTGGGAAAAATGTGTGAGCTATCTCGTGAGCGAGCGAAAACCGCTGCCGACCTCGAGACTTGTTAGGATTATATTCAATTCTATATCGTTGAGTACCGACAGGCATTATTCTGGCGTCAAGAATGTTCTCTTGAGCCACGACAGGAATTCCGAGTAAATCCGCCAACTTGAATGGGTCGTAGGGAGGCCCTGTCCATCCTTCCTGAAGCGCGTGAAGTACCAGTTCCCGCGCTTTTTTCTGCATAAATGCTATGGGATCATTATCCCCGGCAAAACGGGCGACGCTTGGGTTGGTCCAATATTGCATACTTGAACTCACAGCTATTGCTTAAGCTTTCCAAATTATAGCACACCCTCTGTGCCAAAACACCACCAATTCATCATTGCGCTATTACGCGCAGTATGGTATATGCAGGCTACAGGTCATTAAACAGGTAACATTCCATCTGATTGTTACCTTACGGGCTTCCCATAACGTAATGCGAGATTGCTGGCGAGTTGCAGGCCGCACTATTTGTTGGTAGAATTATCTGCGGCGAGAGCTAGGGTGTTAAATAGTCAGGCTGAAAACCAGTTCAAAAGTTCTACCTATTGTTACCCCGGCTCCACCGCCGTTTTGAATAATTAAGGGCGATCCTTGCCCCTACTCAGACCTGAGTGCTTCGATTGGGTTAAGGCGAGAGGCATTCCAAGCGGGATAAAAGCCAAAGAACAGACCAATGCCAACCGAGACCGAAACAGCAAGTATAACTATATCAGCGGTAACTACGGTTGTCATCAGTCCCGTGCTGTTCACAAAATAGGCAACCAGCCAGCCTATTATCACCCCGATGATACCTCCGGCTAGAGTGAGAAGGGCGGCTTCAATCAGGAACTGAATCCAGATATCATGCTCTCTGGCTCCCAGCGCCTTGCGGATGCCTATCTCCCTCGTCCTCTCCAGCACCGATACCAGCATTATGTTCATCACCCCAATGCCCCCTACCAGCAGCGAGATGGCGGCAATGGCCCCCAGCAGAAGGGTCATGGTGCCGGTCGCTGCAGAGATGGTTTCGGCTATCTCCTGCATGGACATAATATTAAAGTCGTCATCGTCGAGGGAACCAAGCCTATGGCGGGAGTGGAGCAGGGTGGTGATCTCCTCAACGACGTAATCAGCTTTCCCTTCGTCGCTTACCGTCAGCGATATGGATGATACCACACGCTCGCCCTGGGCGGTCCTCGGCTGGGCGACCATCTGTTGCATAGCCGTCAGCGGGATAAAGATAGCGTCATCAGGCCCCCCCATCATCGCTTCATTGCTCTCCAGAACACCGACAATGCGGACAATGTTGCCACCCATTCGCATCTGTTGCCCTATCGGGTCGGTATCGCCAAAGAGCGTCTCTTTTACGTTGGAGCCCAGCACGGCTACCTTGGCGCCGCGCTGATAATCATATTCAGCGAAGAAGGCACCACTGGCAATCTCCAGATTATTCACATCCATATACTCTAGGGTTGTGCCAGTGACCGAGGCATTCATGTTCTCACCGCTGACCACCAGTTGTAGGTTGCTCGAGTAATAAGGAGCTACTGCCGATATGTAGGGGACCTGCTCGGCTATTGCCTCGGCATCTTCCATAGTCAGGGTTTGGGCGCTGCCGCCGACACTCCTGACCCCGCCAAAACCAACGCTCGCCCCGGGGCTGATGGTAACGAGGTCTGACCCCATACTTCCGATGCGTGATAGGATATCTTCTGTAGCCCCTTTTCCGATTGACATCAGACTAATCACAGCGGCTACACCAATAACAATCCCCAGGATGGTCAAAAAGCTGCGCAGCTTGTGCGTGACCACCCCACCCCAGGCCGTGGATAAAGGCTCAAACCACTTCTTCATAGCTTCTCCTCCGCCTCCACCTGGCCGTCCTTGATGTGTATTATGCGCTGGCAGTGGTGGGCGATGTTGGCATCATGGGTTATCATGAGCAGGGTAATGCCCTTCTCGGCGTGCAAGGCAGTGAGGATGGAGATTATCTCCTCGCCGGAGCGGCTGTCCAGGTTGCCGGTAGGCTCGTCGGCTAAAATCAGGGGCGGGTTCTTAACCAGCGCCCGGGCGATGGCGACTCTTTGCTGCTCTCCACCCGAAAGCTCGGTAGGACGGTGAGTAGCCCGCTCGGAGAGTCCGACCTTAGCCAGTGCTTCTATAGTACGGTGACGGTCACCTCCGCCGGAATACCTTAGTCCAAGCTCAACATTGGCCAGTGCCGAAAGCCGGGGCAGCAGATTAAAGGTCTGAAAGACAAAGCCAATCTTCTGTCCCCTGACCTTGGCCAGTTCGCCGCTGCTGAGGCGGCTGACCTCTCTATCATCTAAGTAGTAACTGCCCGAAGTCGGTTTATCCAGGCAGCCGATAAGGTTGAGCAGCGTCGTCTTCCCCGAGCCGGAGGGTCCCATAATCGCCACCAGTTCGCCCTTGTCAATGGTCAGGGTTACCCCCCTGAGCACCTCCAGCTCTCTCTTGCCCATAGGGTAGACTTTGCCTATATCCTGCAAATTAATCATCGGGGTGGCCCCATTCCCGGTATCATCATTCCACCTGGGGGTCCTCCTTGCTGGGTTGTTGTGGTAGAAACCGTGCCCTGGGTAACGACCACCTGTTCGCCTTCGCTTAGCCCTTCGGTTACCTCGGTGTACTGCCAGTTGCTGATGCCGGTCGTTACGGCGCGTTCTTCAATGGTGCCATCCGCTGACAGTACCTGAACGTAGCTTTGCCATCCCTGGGTAATAATCACCCCGTTGAGTACCAGCAGCACATCGGTTGCCTCTTCTATTATTATGCTCACGGTAACGGTGAGGCCTTCCCGGAGCTGAAAGTTTTCAAATGCGGCTTGCTGCTCTTCCAGCGCCTGCTGCATCTGCTGCTGCATCTGCTCCAGCATTGCCTCGGCCTCTTCCTGGGTCATCTGGCCCTCTTCAATTGCCTGTTTGATTGGTTCGGGAAGCTCGCCGGACGAAATATCCGGCATGGCCTCTTGCCGTTCCTGCATCAGCGCTTCCAGCGGCTCCAGCTCTACCTTAACGTAGTAGTTCACCACCCCCGACTGAATGGTGGCCGTCGGTGAGATGTGAGTAACTTTGGCCGGAATGGTGAGCGTTGTCATAGCATCTATCTGCACGATGGCATCTCCCCCCAGCTTTAGCTGAAAAATGTCCATCTCGCTGACCAAGATATCGGCTTCAAACTTGTTGGGGTCGGCAAGCTGCACGGCCACCGTGCCCGGCAGTACCTCGTCACCACCCTCAACGTTTACCTTGGTGATGAAACCATCAAAGGGAGCAATAACCTCAGGGCTTTTCTCCATGGCTTCCTCCAGCACCTTCTGGGCATTCTCAAGTCGGGCTTCGGCGAGTACAAGCCTTAGCTCCAGTATGTCTATTTCCTCGTCGTCAAAGTTGGTGGCATATACAATGTCCCCGGTAATAAGGGTGACCGTTTCCGCCTCCGCCTTATCCAGGGAAAGTTCAGCGTTTTCTAGGTTTATCTCTGCCTGAAGCAGGTCAAGCTCCAGATTGGTCAGCATATCATCCCATTCTGACGTGTCCAGTCTCGCCAGCAACTGTCCCTCTTCCACGGAATCGCCCCCTTCCACCAGGATTTCTTCCACCGTGATTGCTTCCGCCCTCCCCGGAATGTCAAAGGCGAGGTCTTCCATGCGGGACAAGGCCAGATTACCGCTGGCGGTGATATCCACGGTCAGGTCGCCTCGCTGCACGGTTGCTACCTGTTGCTCTGATGCTGACTCTGATTCAGAAGTACAGCTTAATGAGAGAATACTGACACTGCACAGTACCAGGGTTATCAGTAATATCTTTAATAGCTTCATTGTTATTTCACCTATACTTTTTGTTTTTAGAAACGGGTAGTGGCTTACAAAACACTTCTGACCCACAGTATGGCAGAAAATTGTTAAGAACTCGTTAAGCCGCATGGCATTAAAGCCGGGCAAATTGTGATTAACAGGAAATTAACATTTCGCTGGTATAATGAAGCCCGACTATGAGAATAAACAACTTCTGTGGGCTACTGGCGCTGTTACTGCTTTTTGTCTTGTTTTCCCCGCTACCAGCGCAGGCAGACTCGGCCCTAAAATGGGTAGAGGTGGACAAACCGGGAACCAGCGGTAACGTTGTTGTCAGTCCCTCTGAGGTCAGCGAAATCGCCATCGGCAGTAACGGCGTCCTTTACGCTGTAGACAGCCCAAACTCCAGAGTCTACCGCTCACTGAACGGTGGGGTAATCTGGGAAGATATCACCGACAAATTGGAAAGCAAGGGCGCTGGCTTACCTGCCAGTAAGATTGCCCTTGCCCCCGATAAGCCCGGCATCGTGGTGGTGGTTACCGATAATGGCGGCAGCGTCTATTTATCCACCGACGGCGGCATAAACTGGGCTGATACCGGTGTCCCCACTCTGCAGGGTGATATTCAGGCGATAGCTATCTCCAAAGGATATGCTCAGGGCAGTAAATCGTTTTGGGAGATTGCCATCGGCACTGCGGACTGGGGTGATGGCACCACCTCGGGCCAGGTCTGGGTTTATCAGATAGGGAAATATTGGACACCCTGGCAGAATCAGGGGCTATCTGTTGACCCGGACCCGCTAAATCCAGCCACCGGTGGTGAAGTTTCGGCGCTGGTCTATTCCCCTGGCTATCCCGATGATATGACCCTGCTGGTGGTGGCTTCTACCGGCGGCGATGTTACCGGCTATGAGAATAAGACCTATTTGTGCATTGGTAAGCGTGATACCGAGGCGGGAACTACCCTGTGGAACGAACTGCCCGGGTTTCCCACTCCGCCCTATCCGGTGGAGATTGCCGGCGCTGGTGACGCTATCGGCGTCTCCTTTGCCTCCTCCCTGGCGCTGCCTTCCAACTATTCCAGCCTTCAGCAATCGTCCCGGTGGCTCTTTGTCAGCTACGACCGGGAGCCGGATGCCGACGATAATGTCTACTTTCTTGAGGATACCCTTGTGGTTCGGCTGGATGTTGATGGTGTTAATCCCATTGATATCAGCAGCATCGCCTACCACGGGACAACCTCTTCTGGGGTGCTTCTTGCCGGCGATGTCAGCCCCACCGGTACCGGTACGGTCCAGGTGTGGCGGGCTACCGGGCCTTTCAATGCCGCTACGACTTGGGAACTGGCTACCGTGCCGCCCACCGGCCCGGGTAATGCCAAATTGGGCTGGAGCCATGACGGCCAGATAGCCTACTGCGGTACCGGCAAGACCGGCGGCGCTGCCTTGGACGAGAGCGCCTTTTCGGCCAGTGTGGACGGTGGTGATAAATGGCGGCAGTTGGGGCTTATAGATACGGAGATTATAATCGCTGATGTGGTCTCGGCGCCTGATAGTGAAAGCCTTTTTGTGACCACCTATAGTTCTTCCGGACCGGAAGGCATCTGGCGCAGCACCAGCGACCGGTTGGGTCGGTACTGGCATCGGGTGCTTACCCTGGATACCGCTACCGACGCTGTTATTTTGAGGTTAAGCTCCGATTACGATGATGACGATACTATTTACGCGGCTGAGGTGGGGGGGACTCTGATGGCGGTATCACACGACGGGGGCAGCTCTTGGGGCTGGCGTAGGGCGCCGGGGGTGGTGATTGATATGGTGGTTGAAGATGAGGAAACCGTTTATATTGCCCTGGCCGACGGCGTTATTAAGAAGGGCACCCAGGAAGGTCGCCTCTGGAAGAGCCAGGGGGATACCTATATAGCTGATATAAACATGTTGTTTCTTGCCGGTGAGGAGACCATTCTCATTGGTGGCAGAAACGGGAAGGTGGCTTATTCCACCGATGGCGGTGCCAGCTTCAGCCGAGTCCGTGATGTCATCGGCAGCGGCACCGGCGACGTCCAAGTGGTGGCTGATGCCAATTTTGAGGCGAATGGCATCATCTATGCCGCAACCAATGTCTCCGACGAGGGAATCTGGCGCTGGACTATCGGTGTTTCTGATGACTGGGAGCAGATTGACGAGGCTATCACCGGGCTGGGTGGGGGACAGCGCATCGCGGGTCTGGCTGTTGGTGAGGAAGGGACTCTCTACGCCCTGAGGCTGGAGCCAGCTAACGGCGCCAGCGGTGGCGTAGTCCGTTCGGTGAACCCGACCACCGCCGACCCTGCCGAGGTCGAGTTTGACCTGGTAAACCGGGGGCTGCCCGCCGGTGCCGCCTTTGACCCCACCACGCTTTTACCCACTCTGCCCTATCTCAAGCTGGCCGGGGATGCCGAGCAAAACCAACTCTGGGCTATAGATACGGCTAACCAGATTATCTATCGTTTTCGGGATACCCTGTGTAAGCTGGGGCCGACTCCCGCTGCGCCCCAGGAGGGAGATATAATAATTATTGATGGTGCCGGCTATATCAGCAGGCTCACTTTACAGTGGGAGGAGATAGCCGGGGCGAGAGAATATGAGGTGGCTATTTATTCAGATGCCGATGCCACTCGGGAGATATGGTCGGCAACCACCGTTTATACCGCCATAATTGCTACCGAGGGCGATAACCCGGTGCAGCTTGCCAGCGGCACCAGCTATTACTGGCGGGTCAGGGTTATTGAGCCGATAGAGGGTTTGTGGTCGGCGGTATATTCGTTCGCTTCTCCCCTCGGCATAGACGAATGGTCGCCCCTGGTGGCAACTGGCGGAGTATCTCCGCTGCCCGGCGCTAACGACGTGTCGGTAAGGCCGGCGTTTAGCTGGGAATCAGCTGACGGGGCTACCGGCTACGAGTTTGTCCTAGCCAGGGATAGCGGCTTTACCGATGTGGTGGTTGTCTTTTCCGGGGCTGATGCCCTGACCAGCGATGCCTGGAACTGCGACTTGGACCTTGAGTATTCCACCAGCTACTTCTGGAAGGTGAGAGCCGTCAGCACTGACAGTTATAGCGAGTGGGGTGATAACGCTTTTACCACTGAAGACGCCCCTTCGGAAATACTGCCATCCCAACCCACACCTGTTGTAATCGAACCGGCAACGATAATTCCAGCCTACATAATAGGGATAGTTATCGGCGTTGCCGCTGTCCTAGTTATTGCCCTGCTGGTCTTCATCGTCAGGACGAGGAGTTAGCCCGGGAGGGCTATTCCGCAACAGGGATGGTGAAGGCAAAGCGGCTGCCCTTTCCCGCTTCACTCTGGACTTCAATCCTGCCGCCGTGGGCCTCCACCAGCCGTTTGGCGATGGTCAGCCCCAGGCCGCTGCCGCCGGTGGCCCTGGTGCGGGACTTGTCCACCCGGTAGAAACGCTCAAAGATATTGGGCAGCTCTTCAGCCGGGATACCCTCGCCGGTATCGGTCACGCTTACCTCTACCAGCTTGTCCCGCTGTTTAGCCGCCACCGTGATGGTGTCTCCCTGGCTGGTGTGCGCCGCCGCATTTTCCAGGAGATTACGCAGCACCTCGCCGATGCGGCGCGAGTCAATATTCACCGGCGGCAGCTTTTCGGGCAGTTCCACGGCCAGCGACAGCCCTTTTGTCTTCTCCTGGGCTTCCACCGCCGCTGCCGCCTGCCTGATTAGCTCCCCGATGTCTTCCGGCTGGCGCACCAGCTTCAGTTCGCCGGCCTCAGCCAGGCTCAGTTCCTGCAGGTCATCAACCAGCCGTGACAGCAGCGATGCCTCTTCGTAGAGGGAATTAATGTTCTCTTTATCCGGTTTCATCATACCGTCACGGAGTGCTTCCATATAACCCTGGATATTGGAGAGGGGGGTTCTGAGTTCGTGGGCAACGTCAGCCACCATATTCTTCCGCAGCTTTTCGGCGCGCTCCAGGTCACCGGCCATGGAGTTAAAGGTCTGTGCCAGTTCTCCCAGTTCACCTTTGTCCTTAATCTGCACTCTCTGGGAAAAGTCTCCCCGCCCCAGCCGTTCCGATGCCAGGGTAAGGGCTTTTATCGGTGCTAGAGTCCGCCGTGACAGGAAGAAAGCCAGTGCCACGGCAATAGCCACCGCCACCAGTCCCCCCCAGATGAAGAAGCGGCCTATTGCCAGGTAAAGTACCGGTGCTGAAGGAGGGGGTGGTTGACTAAAGCCGGCTCTGGGCAGCAGTTCCGGGCTGGTGTAAAGGGTGCCGATGGCGTCCCCTCCCCACAGAAATGATATGACCCTGCCCGGCGCATCAGCCTGGTACGGCTCTCCCAAGAGGTCTCCCTGCGAATCAGCAATCACCGTGCCCTGATTATCGGTCAGTATAATCCGCCACCCGTGGAGGTTGCCCCATTGCTCGATGAAGGGTTGAATGCCCTCCCAGCTGCCCTGCTGGTAGTAGTACTGGGCCAGCTCAAATTCTATCCTGCCAACCTGCATATCCTCAACTCTTTGTTCAAATTGGCCAATTTCACTCCGGGTGGTCCGGTAGATAAAGAAGAAAGTGGCGCCGATGGTGACCACTACCACCAGGGTGAAAGCCAGCAGGAGGCGAAACTGCAGACTATGTATCACTTGCCGCCTCCGTCAGCTTGTAGCCGGCGCCGTAGACTGTCTTGATATATCTGGGGTGGCCGGGGTCCGGCTCAAGCTTTCGCCGCAGGTTGAGGACATGAACGTCAATGGTGCGGTCAAAGCCCTCAAAATCGTGGCCCAGGGCGTTCTCAATAAGCTGCGCCCGGCTGAACACCCGGCCCGGTTCCTTGATGAGAGCCGCCAGCAGCTTGAACTCAACGGTAGTTAGATTCAGGGGCTTTCCTTCTAGGAACGCCTCATGTTTGAGAAAGTTCACGGTAAGCTCTCCGTGCTTAATTTCGGCGGGGCCGCGTTCCCCCGGCAGGCGCCTGAGCACGGCTCGCACCCTGGCTGCCAGCTCTCTGGGGCTGAAGGGCTTGGTTATATAATCATCAGCGCCCAGGTCCAGGCCTACCAGCTTGTCCTGGTCGGTAGTTTTGGCAGTAAGCATAATAACCGGCACATCGGATTCAGTTCTGAGGGTGCGGCAGATCTCAAGCCCATCGATGCCAGGAAGCATAAGGTCCAGGACAATAAGGTCGGGGTATCCCTCCCGGGCCAGGCGCAGGGCTTCTATACCGTCATAAGCCGTAATAACACGGTAGCCGTCCCGTTTCAGGTATAGCTTAACCAGTTCCACCGTTTTGGCGTCATCGTCAACTACCAGAACCCTTTTACCTGCCATTCCTACTTTCCAAATATTCGCCCCAGTATTTAATGTTATAACACAATTATTAAGAAATTGTTAATAATAAAGGAGAGGGGATTACTCCCCTCTCCTGATAACGCTTTAGCCAAATTACAGGTAATAAAGCCTGGTTAGTTACTCTACGGGCATGGGGGGCAATCTGTCCCCGCCCTGGAACCTGCCGCCGTGCCCGCCAAATGGTCCCCCACCGCCGGGAGCCATAAAGCCAGGTCCAAACGGTAAATCTTCAGGCCTTGACTCCCACCAATCTTGAAGCTCCTGAGCCTGTGTTTTGTCAAGTACGCCGTTCTCTACCATCTCGGCGAGACGGGCCTCCATAGCGGCTGTGTGCATCTCACTCTGGGCCTGGACAAAGGCCTTTTGCAGTTCCTCGGCGTTGATGGCTGTGCCTGTGTTATCTTCGTAGATTGCACAGACTTTTTCCAGCAGAGCCGCATGTTGAGCCTCAGGCTGATTTGCATCCTCATCACCATTTTCCTGGGCAAGGACTACTCCTCCTATGCTCACAATCGCTAATACAGCAGCCAACGCCAATACAATAATAAACTTCTTGGTTGACCACATATCGGTTTCACCTCCTTCCCATTTTTATCTTTATGGTTAGAATTGTAGCAGCCAAATGCTAAAATCCGGTTAAGAATTGGGGTAATCGGTTCCTGTTTAATAGTAAGGAGAAAAACCAGGGGCAGGTATGTGGCGGTCACATTTGCTTGTTCTGCTACCAAATTGCACAAAATGGCTTTTTGTTACTTGCTAATGTGTTTGTAATCTTTCATAACGAAAGCCCATACTTCCCACGATGTTGCGCTTTCGACTTTCTTTATTCTAATCCTTTCAAGTCCATCATCCTCTGCCTCCCTAGCAATACTCTCCGCCGCCTTCCTGCTTTTTACAGTTGATATTACTTTGTAAATCTTACCTAACGCCATTCTGTATTTACCTCCGTTCAACCTGGATTCTAGGGGCTAGGGTTGAATAGTGTCGAGATAATTGTCAATGGTTATCGCCACCAAATAACAATGCAATGCATAGTACGACCAAAATAACTTTGCAGGAATTCATACCTCATTCTTTGGCTATTATCGGAAATTCTACAAAGAATGTAGTCCCTTTGCCCGGTTTGCATTTGGCGTATATCCTGCCACCATGCTCGATTATAATGCCATGACAGACGCTAAGCCCCAGCCCGGTGCCGCCCTTTTCTCCCTTGGTGGTGAAAAAGGGGTCGAAGATGCTGTCGAGGTGTTCAGCGGGAATACCGGGCCCATCATCAGTAAAAGTGGTCCTGACATAGCTCTTATTTTCCTCGGTCTCGATGGTGAGCTTTCCGCCACTGTTTGCCTCGGTCATGGCCTGTTCGGCATTCAGAATGAGGTTTAAAAATACCTCCTGTATCTGATGGAAATCGAGTATTATCTTTGGCAGGCCGGGAGCTAGGTTGGTTATAACTTCAATATTGCTGGCTTTCAGTTCATAAGCCCTCAATTCCAGAGCGCTTTGTACAATATTATTTAGGTCCGAATATTCCTTCTTTGGCTGGCGGCGGCGGGCGAAGGTGAGGAGGTTTTGCACTATCTTAGCGGCTCTTTCGGCTTCGCCATATATTTTTCTCAAGTCCTGGTTAGTTTCTTGGTCGGAGCTTTTTCTCAGCAGCCGCTGGGAGAAGCCCAGTACGCCGGTAAGTGGATTGTTTAGCTGGTGGGCAACACCGGCGGCCAGCTCGCCGATAGAGGCAAGACGACTGGAGAGATAAAGCTCTCTTTGCAACTCTTTTTCCCTCTCCTCTGCCTGCTTGCGCTCGGTGATGTCGCTGTATATAACATATACGCCTACTGTCTTGTTATCAAAATGGATAGGGTAGCCAAGCGCAGAAACATCTATCAGGCTGCCATCTTTATGTTTTCTCACCGTCTCTTTCCGAGCGGCTTTTCCATCAAGAGCAGTCCGAGACAAAGTCGCCGCTTCCTCGACACAGTCCCCAGGAATGATAAGTTCATTAATAAACAAATCTTTGATTTCTTCAGCCTGATAACCAAAAAGCGTCTCAAACCCCCTATTGATTTGAACCACCCGGTCAATATTATCCAGCATAACAATAGCATCAGGGGAGTTGTCAAACAGCTGCTGGAAGTAAGCTTGTTGAAGCTTGAGCGCAGCCTCAGCCTGCTTGCGCTTGGTGATGTCTCTGGCGATTGTGACGTGACCAACCAGATTGCCAGAAGCATCCTTTAGTACGCTGGTACCCAACTCGCCTGGAAACTCAGAACTATCTGTTCTAAGTAGGGTGTATTCCACGCCCCTCAATGCTCCCTGTTTTAGGGCTCGCCGCATGTTCTTAGCTATCCTTTCGTGGTCGCAAGGGGCAACGAGTTCCGAGGCACTTTTCCCCAAGAGTTCTTCCCTGGAACTGAAGCCATGCATCTCCACCGTTCTTTGGTTCACCTCGGTGATAATGCCTTTCAAATTGATAACTGATATCCCATCGGCGACAGATTCAAATGTTTTCCGTAACGCTTCCTGACTCTCCCGCAGCGCCTCCTCTGCCCGCCTGCGCTCCTCCACTTCTTGCTGACTCTCATTATACAACCGTACATTTTCCAGGTTAGTGCCCATTTGGTTGCATATAGTAGAGATTAACTGCTTATCCTCACTATTGTAGGGTTGTTCCGAGAGCTTTTTACCCATAATGAGTATCCCTGATAATTGACCGGTAGGTGCCTTCAGGGGGGAAATAAGCTCTGCCCCTAGCCGTTCTAAGGTTTCCATTTCTTTGGAGGTAGTGGCCTGTAATTGAGGAATGATTTCAATATCCTCGTACGATAGCATGCTATTAGAGCGCTCCAACCACTTGACTAAGACACCCCCATTTTTCAAGTGAATGACAGGGGTAGGGTTATTCGCACCAGTGGAGGATGACGTGGTGAAGTCACTGCTAGGGGGCAATGGTTGTAAAAGATAGACATTTGAACTCCGTAATGCCTTGGCAATTAGATTGACCATAGTAGAGCCAAGCCTGGCAGAGTCGGTGAGGCTCTGAGTCTGCTGGCTGAAGGTTCCTAGGGCCTGGAGGTAATCATACCTATCCCGATAGAACCACCGGTCGACCCACCGCTGAACCCATTGCCATAAGTGTGGCAAGGCAAAAGCTAGCACGATGGCGACGATAAAGTAAGCCCATGAGGGGAAGTCTCCTTCTTTAAATACCTTGGTGGTCAGCAGGAAGATAGCCACGAAGGGAACAGCAATCACAGCGCTGGTCAAAACGTAAGCAGTCCCCTTGCGTAGGACCACGCGGATGTCTAGCAGGTTGTGTCTCACAATGGCTACTGTGACTAATAAACAGAAAATTATGTTGCCAATTATTAAACCTGGGTATAAGGGCAACCCAAATGTCGGTAGAATATCAAACATCCCACCAAAAAACATAAAAACGACTCCCAGAATAATATACGCGATTCGGTTTTTATGCTCGGCGTTAAGCAAAGCTCTATAGCTCTTAACAAGGGCTAAAAGCGCCATGAGCATTATTGCAAAGCTAAATATTGCGATGACAGGAAAAACAGGCCCAAAGATGGGAGCATAACCGTATGGTTTTAACTGCATACCTTTATGTACTAGGTCAGTCGGAATTAAAAAGATGAAAAGAAAACAAATTAGATATAGTAAAGGTATAAACCACCTTCTAATTTGTGTGAGGGTATACCGCACAGCAAAATGATATAGTAACACCCCTATAAAGGGCCCCACTGGTATTAGGAGGTTTTCCCAGTAATAGGCATGTTGCAGATCAGGACTTGCCCGCATACCGAAAATAAGAACTCCCCAAACAGCTAGACCTACGAGGAAGAGAGAGAACAAACGATGAGTGATATTTTGAAAATTCCTTCTTAAAACTACCACTATTAGCGATAGGCTGAAAATAACCTGTAATAAAGGAAACAGCAAATGAGTGCTCATGGTTATCCTTGATATACCTTCCTACTTGAGATTAATCAGTTCTTTGATAATAGCGTCAGAAGGATTCATATGAGAAGGCTTGAGGTGAGCCAGGTCAGCCCCGGACCTCTGCTTTTCCTCATAGTATCGTTGGAAGCTACCTACCGGAAGAAGGCTCACCCTTAGCGGATGGATGTCCAGCATACTTTCTAAATCTCTATAGTTGTGGTCAATATCCGCCAGCTTCTGGTGGATCATTCTCTCTAACTCCTGGGCTTCTATTTCCTTCTTCAGCTCGATGTAGAGGTGCATAATTGGTTTATCCTGCTCATATTCCTTTCGGATGCACCAATCTTCGTACTTTATTCCCGTGTTAGCAATTGCTTGCCAGACTGTCTTTTCATCCATTCTGGTAAAACCGGCGATATCGATAAGATCATGAACGCGACTGTCAAAAACGATCTGGGGAAGTCTAATTCCTGCCTCCGCGTCTTCTAAAGCAACTACCTTGATAATGTCACCGAGCCTGTATCTCAGAAAAGGCATTCCCCAAAGATTGGTGATGATTACCTCGTAGGTCTCTTCCGGTTTAACCTCGTCCAAGAGTACTGTAGAGGGATGGTAATCTTTGTCGTCTCGACTCTTGAGCCACTCTACTTCAGGGACGAACTCAAGAAAACTGCAAAAGGGAACACAAGTCATACCCTTCTTGTTCCAAGCCTGTGTCGCTATGACTCCGCTTTCTGTCGCAACATAGACTTCCAATGGCTCCTTGCCCCAATATTTTATCAACTGCTCCCTATAAATATTGGTGTCCATTCCGTAGCACAGGAGCCCTTTCAAGGGCCACAGATCCTTTGGTAATAAAGCCCTCTTGGCTCTCTTGCTCCGTAGCCAAGCCATTACGAGGCGCAACATTATCGGCGGTTGTAGCATATGTCGATTAAACTTCAACTGTCCTGAGCTTTCGGTAAAGCGTTCTCCTATCTTAACCAGAACGCTGGTTAGCGAGGTTAAGAAATCAACCCCGGTACGCATAGCTATCTGTAAACCAGCCTGAGTTCGCTCCGCAAAATCTACGTTTTCATACTTATCAGGTGGCGGGATAAGCTGAGCTCCAATTTTTTCGGCTAGAAGAGGGGCCATGATCCCTGAGAAATAAGGGGACGGAGGAAGATTATGCAGTGTCCTCAGGCCCCATTTAATATTAACTTCACCCTTTCTATCGGCACAAGCCAAGATTGCCATTGCAGTACCAGCATTACCGATCCATTCTATAGCGCTCTTAGTAAAGGGTGCCCATTTAAACGTACCTCCCCTACCTGAGGTATGAGCCCACCAGTCAGGTTTAACCGCAAGACCATCCTCATTCTTATTGTTGAGGTAATCTGCATAATCCTCGTAGGTGGTTATAGGAACAAGCTGGCGGAATTCGGATACGTCTTTGGGCTTTTTCGGCATGAACTTCTTGGCCAGAGGACTGTCATAGACCAGCTCAATCTGTTCCATTAGTAGCTGTTCTTGTATTTCCATGAATTCATGGAGAGAAAGGTCAAGAAACCCGCAGTATTTCTGCCAAATCCTTTTATGGTCCCCGGTTTTGAACAGTTCGTCCTTTTTTATCATAAGACTAGCTCCTCTTTTTTAATGTGACGAATTTGCAGTGCTAACGGGTAGAAAAGTGTTGACAGCGGTAATGATGTCAGATTCATCGAAAGGTTTATTCATGAGTCCGAAGGGAGCTTGGGCCAAAGCCCGAGCCATAACATCACTATCGGGGTAGCCAGTTATGATAATTACGGGTAATCGGGGCTTGGTGGTCTTTATCTGGCGGAAGAACTCTGCTCCGTCCATACCAGGCATTTTGAGGTCAAGAAAGACCATGGCGAAATCCCGCTGCTTTAACAGTTCTAACCCCTTGAGGCCAGTCTCAGCAGCTACTACTTTGTGGCCTAACTCCTCTAATGTCTTCTTGAATAGTGAGCGAATTATTTCCTCGTCATCAACAACAAGTATATTTGCTCCGGTTCCTACTGGCTTTTGAAGTAGCCACTTATCAATCGAGACCTTGTTAAACCTCCATTGTTGGCCTACCTTGGTTGCAGGGATTTTACCTTGCTTTAACAGCCTATATATCGTCTTCTTACCGACTCGCAAATAACCCGCTACTTCCTCACCAGTCATAAGCTTTGCCATATTGTCTTCCCTTCCTCAGTAATATACGATTAGGTGCTGAACCTGTTTTTAGGAATGTTGGGTCTTGTTGACACTTATTGTCCCTTGAAGGGACTGTAGTCTATCATCAACTTATTGGCAAGTCTACTAACGCTGACTACTAGGCATTCTTGCCCCATGTTTCCCCTTGTTAACTCTATTAATCTTCTCCATTTGGCGAATATCAGACTAAGCCATATGAGAGTCTGGTTATCACGAAAATTTTGTCCTTGGAATTTTAGCTCCCCCTCTGCCCCGCCGAGGGATGTTCAACCGAGGCAGAATAGAGGGATGCCCAGACCTGTAAGACGAAATAGTAATTTACTACTAAATTACTATTGATATAGTCTTTTGGATGCATCCAAATAGCCGTGACAGGTGAAGCGGTTAAGAAGCCCACCCAGAGAAAAAGGTTGGGCCAATCTAAAAAGGGGCTAGTTTTGGCTCTCAGTGCGTCCCGAACGGCTCCCGGCCCGTCCTAGTCTGTAGAAGAAGCCTCCTCATCGTTATGTGGCTGAAAATAGTCGGCTACTGATTTTAGGATATTGATAATGAGGTCCCTTGCGTTCTCGGGCAATTTATCTATTTTAGCAAAATAAAACTTCAACCGCGGGTCGGTTAATGGCACTTCCGGACCGTAGTCCATGTCTTCTAGCAGGCCGGCCAGCTGCCATACGTATTCTCTTCTAACACCAAGATAATCAGCAAGGCGGTTCAGCGAAAAAATACTTGGCTGATATTTTCTGCTTATAAGGTTATGAAGTGTTGCCGGGCTGAGGCCGGCAGCAATAGACAAACCCCTCAGCGACAATCCCTTCTCACTACACTGTTGCCGAACGAAATCTTCGAGTTGCTGCGACGCCAAAAGTATACTCCTTCATGAATATTCCCGTAGTCATTTTAAAACATACTGCTATATAAAACTGCATTTTTGGCCGTAAAAATGTATACGTTGGATGTTAGATATGTATAAAGTCGTAGTCATTTTGTACTATAGAGTTCAGGACTATCGTTCTATTGACGCCGGAAGGAGACTAACTTACACTTAAAGTATCTACGACGGTAGCTACTTACAGCGACGGTAGTAGCTACCTACAAAAGAAGCCGAGAGGCGGGTGGTAGCAAATCTCGGCTTACAAGGAAGTGACGGGGTCAATATAACCTCATCACATTTGAATTCTATCACAGTGGTAAAAATCTAACAAGAAAGGAGGTGCTCTAATGAAGAAGCTGCAAAGCTTATTCCATCGGGACCAGCGCGGTTTCACTCTTATTGAGCTACTGATAGTGGTGGCCATTCTCGGTATCCTAGCAGCGGTCATCGTCCCCAACCTGGCCGGCTTCCTCGGCACCGGCAAAGTCGCTGCCGCCAATACCGAGGTGGCCAATGTTGAGTCAGCCGCACTCGCCTGGTATGCCGACCACGACGGAACCTGGCCTGGCAGTTCCACTGTCTTGGTGGCTGACTACATCAGCGGCGAAACGACGTATGCTACTTACTCATTTGATACTTGGGGCAAGGTAAAGGATCCGGTGCTAAAAGAGGGAATAACCGGTGTTAAATGGGTCGCTGACGACCATGAGTGGCAAAAGAGTTAAAATCTCCGTCTTGGTTTGGAGGGCTTCGGACTAGGACAAGCTATGATATTGGTAGGCGGGCTCTGCCAGGGGAGACCGGGGCGAAAACAATCAGCAGTTCCCCTCCCGTTGCAGTTCCGGGCATAATCGGGCAGGTGGCATCCCGTTACCAAATATAGAGGGGGCCGAGATGAAGTCTCGCCCTCTCTATATTTGACCTCTGTGGCTACACAAAAGCCTCTTTTGTGACCTAAGCAACGAAACAAGCTTTTGTTCAGCTACTCATATCATGCTCACGAGATACAACGTCTATCCTCCCAAGTGTTATAATGCTTTAAGCCCGTGTTAATGGGGAGAAAACAAGTATGATAAAGAAACACGACAATAAAAAAGAGACATTCAGTGCGAAAACACCACTTCTTACCGCGACTTCTATAGGAAAGCATTTTGAAATATCTGCGAATAGGACCAACTCTATTTTATCTGAACTTGGATGGATTAAAAAGGACGTCAAAGGTTGGCTAGTCACAGAATCGGGGAAAAGGGTGGGGGGCTTACAGACGAAGGATAGAGCCTCTAGAATACCTTATGTCCGTTGGCCTAAGCCAATTATAGATAATAGGATTCTCGTTTCCAGTATTCGTGAGGTGAAAGGTGAAATAATTGGTGTGAGCTAGGACAAAGTTCAAAATAAAGACGATAATGAAGTTGAATTTAGAGATAAATTCAAACCAACTCTCAGAGCTACTGACGGGCACTATGTCAGATCTAAAGCTGAACTGCTAATCGATAATTGGCTCTATATGTCTGAACTAGTTCATGCCTATGAAAGAAGGCTACCTGTCGAAGAAGAGATATATTCCGATTTCTATATTCCGAAGGGCAAAGTATACATTGAATATTGGGGCTATAGTGACGAGCCTAAATACTCTGCAAGAAAACAGAAGAAACTAGAGATATATCATAAATATAATTTTCACCTTATCGAGCTTACGGACAAAGAAGTGCAGAATCTTGACGACACATTACCCAGATTACTTTTGGCATTTGGCATTAGCACAGACTGACTTCGTTTCTTGCCATTTATCGTGTCACAAAATGGACAATTGTGTGGTAAAGAGCTGTGGCAACTGTCACCCCATCAATACTACCCGGCCAGACATACCTAGAAACTGGAAGGAATCACTCTGATACCTCTTGCTGCCCTCTAGAACTCAAGGATTCTAGTGATGTCTCACGTTACAAGCCTTTGCACACCCTCCGTCACCTTGGTTTCCAGGGCGTGGAGCAGTTCTTTCTTTTCTTCCTTAATGCCCTTGGGCTTGGTTATGCTCTTGACCATATCATTATTCACCCGGAGGCTTTGGCCGTTACCTGTGTCTGGTTCAGGGCGCGGTTTATCATCTTCTTCAGTTCTTCAATATCCAGAGGCTTGGTGATGTGCGGTACCCCGGCTTTTTCCAGAAAGCTGCGGGTGGTGCCTTCCATGACATCACCGGTGATGAACATGACTCTCCGTGTCAGCGCCGGGGCCATTTTTTCTATTTGCTGGTACAGCTCGATGCCGCTCATGCCCGGCAGTTTAATGTCCAGCAAAATAAGGCTGTACCTTTCCGTATTGAGCCGCTCCAGGGCGGTATCAGCGTTGTTTATTGTTTCTACGCTGTGTCCCATGTCGGTTAGCAGGCGGTGGAGGAAAGTGAGAATGGCCGCTTCATCATCTACCACCAGTATCTTGGCTCCCCGTGGTTTCTGGGGCTCTTTTTTGGTCACCCTGGCTTTGCCCGCCTGGGCGGGCTCGGCTACTATGGGTAGTTCAATAACGAAGGTAGCTCCCTTGCCTGATTCGCTCTGGGCGTATATCCTGCCCTTGTGCTGGGTGATGATACCGTGGCAGATGCTTAAGCCTAAGCCTGTCCCCTTACCCACCTCTTTGGTGGTGAAGAAGGGGTTGAATATCTTGTCCAGGTTTTCCGGGCTTATCCCGGCGCCGTCATCAATGAAGGAGGCCCGGATTTTACCGTCTATCCTTTCCGTTTTGACCAGCAGCTTGCCCTTGTTGTGTGCCTTGGTCATAAAGTATTCGGCGTTGAGGACAATGTTGAGGAATACCTGCTGGAGCTGGCCGGCGTTGGCCGTGGTGAGGGGCAGGTCGGGGTCTAGCTGGGTTTCAACCTCAATGTTATTCACCTTCATCTCGTAGGCGCGGAGTTCCAGGACCCTGGTTGTGATGTCGTTGACAGCTACATATTCTCGTCCCGTTTTGTGCTGGCGGGCGAAGATGAGCAGGTTTTCCACAATCCTGGCCACCCGCTGGGCTTCGCTGTGAATTACCTGCAGGTCCTGCTTCATATCATTGGGGATGTCCCGGCTGAGCATCAGGTGGGAGAAACCGATGACGCCGGTGAGGGGGTTATTTATCTCGTGGGCGACGCCGGCGGCCAGCTGACCGATTGAGGCCAGTCTGCTGGCCAGGTTAAGCTCCTGCTCAAGTTGCTTCTCCCTCCCTTCTGCCTGCTTACGCTCGGTGATGTCTCTTATAATAGCCACAGTACCCTCTATTCCGTTATCTTTCTTTATTAAGGTGGTATTTGCTTCAACAAACGCTTTACTGCCATCTTTACGGGTGATTTCTAGCTCAATTTCAGGTATAACCTTACCTTCGATTGCCTCACTGAATTTATCAAGAAGCCTTTGCCGATCCTTAGAGTCGAAAATGCTAATCTCATTAAAACTCGTCCCTATCATTTCATCCCGCTGATAATCAAAAATTTCTTCTACTTTTCTATTTACATCAAAAATATTTCCATATTTATCGATGGCAATAATCCCATCACTGACACTCTCGAAAAGGTTTCGGTATCTCTCTTTACTCTCCCGCAACGTTTCCTCCGCCTCAGCAAGTCTCTTCTCGGTATCTAGCTGTTCAAGCACTGAATTTACGACTCGGGGTAACATATCAATAAATGTTCTGTCTTTCACCACATAGTCTCGTGCACCAAGCTTCATCATCTCGACCGCTATTATTTCGTCGCCGTGGCCAGTCATGACGATGAATGGGACGCTATGCTGCCGCTCAGCTAGAGTTTTGATGAATTGCTTACCAGTCATGTCCGGTAGGTTGTAATCCAATAGGATTAGTGTAACGGGGTTATTGGCTATCCAGCAAATGGCTTCAGTTCCATTCGGAACGCCTTTCGTATTAATGTCAGCATGACTAAGGTGTTTCTGAACCAAGCTCAGTAAAGCCTCATCATCCTCAACCACAAGGATTGTGTGAGGCAACTGTATCTCATCTACACTGTTGGCAGTCCCACACTCGTTTTCCATGCTTTGAATTCCCCCTTGATTTTTGGCACCTCCACTACCAAGAGGAAGAGACCCAATTGCCTAATAACTTCAATAAACTTGTTGTAATCAACAGGTTTGGTGATATAGTTGCTACAGCCCAAAAGGTGGCACTCTTCAACTTCTCGGGGATCATCTGTTGTGGTAATCATGGTTACAGGAATCTTGGTCAGCTCTGGGTCTTGTTTTAACTGGCGGAGGACTTCGACTCCGTCAACTTTAGGCATGCGAATATCAAGCAATAGAATATAACCTGCATCTGGTGCACGATGAGGCCCTTTTCCCTTCAGCAGTAAGAAGTCCAGGGTTTCCTGGCCATTTTTGAAGCATATTATCTCATTGGTGATGCCAGCACGCTGCAGGTTCTTTACGATTAATGATTTATGCCCTTCATCGTCCTCGGCGACAATTATAACTACCTCTTTTGTCAACATTTCACTGCTCCTTTCATTAAGACCTAAGCCGCTGGTAGAGACACAAAGAACTTGCTTCCTTTACCCAATTCAGATTCAAGCCATATCTTCCCATAGTGCCGGTCAAGGATTCTCCGAACGATGGTCAGCCCCAATCCCTCTCCGGAGCTAGACCCGGGATCAAGGCGCTGAAATATTTCAAACACTTTTCCGTAATGTTCTGGCTCAATGCCGATACCATTGTCCTCCACACAAAATATCACTTGACTGTCCTCTTTCCTGCCGGAGACCCTGATGATGCCGGGCCGGCTGGGGTCAAGGAATTTTAATGCATTATCTATTAGATTGGAAAAAACCTGGTTAATCTGTGTGTTGTCGCCACGGCAGGAGGGTAGGCCCTCAACCTCCAGCGTTACTTCCGCCTCCTTAATATTAAACTCGAAGGCGTGGATGATATCAGCCATAAGTTCATTCATGTTCAGGTTTTTGACAACCAGCGCGGCGCGCCCCAAGCGTGAGAGCCGCAGCAGTCCGGAGAGCAGCAAGTCTATTTTTGATGTACTGGCGAGGATATATTTGAGCGCGGTGGGAATATCTTCATCCATGGGTACGGCAAGCTTCTCAGCTACAGTCGGAGGAATATCCCCACCTTGAGTTGCTGAGCGCACTTCTTTCAAGGACTGCTCCAATTCCCTGGTGAAACCCTGAATATTCACCAGCGGCGACCGTAAGTCATGCGAGGTTACATAGATAATCTGCCCCAGTTCCTTCGTCTTATCTTCTAAGTTCCGTAGCAGTTGTTCACGCTCTTGCTCCAGCCGCTTGCGCTCGGTGATGTCCCGGCACACGCAGAAGACCAGCTTCTGACCGGCACACACGGCCCCATTGGTGCTGATTTCAACGTCAATGGTCGTACCGTCCTTGCGGCGATGGTACGTCTCGAAGTGGTCGCCGGCTTCGTCAACACTGCGGACCATCTCGAGCAGTTTCTCGCGTGGCCACTGGGTATCCCAATCCCACATGTGGAGCTCGGCGGCCTCCTCGGGGGTGTAGCCGAGCATCTCGGCAAATCGCTTATTGGCCTCATATACCTTGCCGTTCTGGTCGAGGATGACGATACCGTCCCGGGACTGGTCGATTAGGATGCGCCGCCGGGTGGCTTCATCGGCCAGCGCCTGCTCGGCCTTTTTGCGCTCGGTGATGTCCTCAACCATCCCTAGCACTACCTTTTTGCCGCCAACACTGGTTAGCTTGGTACGAATTTCTACAATGCTTTTAGTCCCGTCTTTCCTTTTCAGTACGAAAAAGTCAGGACCGGTTGCTTTGCCAAGCTTGCTTAGGGCGAGCAATTTTATGGCTTTGCCAACCCCCTTGGGGTCGAGCAGTTTTAGTTTAAGGAAGCTCTTGCCTAACAACTCTTCGCGCTTGTAACCTATTATTTCTTCAGCCTTCTTGTTTCCGTAAAGAAACGTTCCCCTAAAATCATTGAAATAAATACCTATGGGAGCATCCTCGGCCAGGATTTTATACTTCTCTTCTGACTCTTGCAGCGCTTCCTCAGCCTGTTTGCTCTCGGTGATATTCCTTTTGGTTGCTATCGCCATTTCTGCTTTGCCTCCCTGTCAGGAACTGGTTTGCGCTGTCTTCAGTAGGCGGTGGTGCAGAGGGCTGCAGCATGTTGCCTGGCTTTGTCCAGCAGGTCCTCCGGGTTGAAGGGCTTGGTTATGTAGGCGGTGGCGCCCATCTCCTGGCTAAGCTGGCGGTTAAGTTCGTGGCCGACGCCGGTGAGCATGACCACGGGGATGCCCTTGGTTTGCTCGCTGTTCTTGATGGCGTAGCATGCGGTGTAGCCGTCCAGCTTTGGCATCAGGATGTCCATCAGGACCATGTCGGGCTGCTCGGCGCGGGCGGCGCTTACCGCTTCTTCGCCGTTGCTGGCTTCTATTACGGTGAACTCCGGCTCCAGGATATCCTTGACCAATAGTCTGATGTAGAGTTCGTCATCGGCAACTAGGATTTTCTGCTTGTCGTTCATTGGACTGTCTCCTTTCCTGTAACCGCTTATTGCGTCCATTTTTTTAACCTATTGATAGGATAACGCACGCGCCGTTAAAAACTCATAAAATGGGAATAAGATACTCATAAGGGAAGAGTCAGAAAAGCATCAGTGCCGCCTGCGATTACAGGCGGCAGTAACTTAGGCTCTAGCGTGCAGCGAAACGGTACTACATGGGTCACACAATTCGCTATCTTGTGCAACGCGGGCTCACTAAACAATATGAGTGTTTGTTAAATACGCCTTGACAGACAGCCAACATTCTAAGCTTTTGTTCTATATCATTAAAAAGTCTACTCGCCAAGAACAAAACTAAATAGCTACTTTGCTATTACTTCAATTCATACCGACCAGAACCTACACTCTCAAATATTTTCCCCTTGTTAGAATATAATCGGCCTGCCATAGTTGCTGCTGGACGTTTACTGTCGCTGATAATTAGCTTTTTTCTTATGGCGATTTCAACAATTTCCTTTGGTCTAAGTGGTCTTTTCTCTGACCGCAATACCTCTACGGCAGCTTTCGTAAAACTTAACTTACCCTTCGTCTTTGACACGAGATAACCTCCTGTTATCACTAAACTATTCTAGCTTGAATGCTAGCCTCAATTCGTTTAACTGCTGCATCATAGTATTCCTTTTCTAGCTCAAAGCCAATAAACTTGCGCCCTAGACTAATCGCTGCCACCCCAGTTGAGCCTACTCCCATAAATGGGTCCAACACGGTATCGCCTTCATTCGTGGCCATCTTTATTACACGTTCCAGCACCTTGACAGGCTTCTGAGTAGGATGACCGGGATTCTTCAATCTTTCTTTGCCCATACATATTGGGGTTTCTATGAAATTGTGCATCTCTTTCTGGCTGGAGAAGTTCCAGACGTGTCCCTTGTTCCAGACACAGATTATTAGCTCACAGCTATTAAGGAAACCGGCTCTCCGAATCTTAGGCACTGGATTAGTTTTGTGCCAAACCATGTATTGAAAGGTGTCAAATTCAGGGTCAAACACCTGATGCCATTTACCCATGAGGTTATAACTGGTGAAAGCAAAGATGTTCCCAGTAGATTTTAACACACGCTTGAACTCAGGCAACCATTCGGCAGGTTCAAAGCTATTCATGTCCCACTCAGCCAAGTCATTATTGATTGTTTTGTGCCACGACAACTCCATGTTCCCTGTGGAATAGCCACTCAGATTATATGGAGGGTCTGTCAGTAACAGGTCTATTGAATGGTCTGGTATCTCTTTGATTAAACAACGGCTATCGCCTAATCTAAGAATAGGTTTCTCATTCTCCATTATTTTCCCCTAAATACAGCTTTCTGATCTCGTCCAGTGCGGATGTTATTAAATGGGCATTTTCTCTATAAGCTGACAAGACAGTCTCGTAGCCTTTCTCGGATTTGCAGACAAAATTCCAGAAGTCACGCCCTATGAGCAGTTCATCATCTGAAAAGAATTGTCTAACTCGTTCTTGTCGCCAAGGCTTGTTTTCCCCAAACCGGTTGTATGCCGTGGCGAAGTGAATTGTAATATCAACGTCTTGGGGAAGTGTGTTAGAGAGAATGGCATATTGCTCTAAAATCGCTTCTTTCTCAGAGCGTGCCTTTTTATTGTCTAAATCGCCACCAATTTTTAGTTCAATCAGATAGTGTTTGTTCGTTTCCTTATCAATCAAATAGTAATCACTATCGTGCCTTATTATCGTCGCTTTGTCCTGGAGGGTCATCCCCCGTAGACTTTTGTAATCAGCTATGTGAGCCTTACTCGTACGTCGTTTGTATCCTTCCAGAATTTCCGCGATTTTACTTGTCTGCGCTGGACTAAGTGGCCCCTCAACATTATGCCTGACTTCGTAAAACAAACCAGCTATATTGATCGCTAAACGTTCAAGCATATTACCCAATGAGCTATCCAGCGAACGAGCTAACGCAGAGTAATACTGTATTTCTTTACCAAGTGCTTCGATAAAGACGTTGTGGATTTTCATATTTATCGTACCTTCCGGGTTATCCACTTCGCCCTCATGCCGTCCTTTGAAACCACTGGCGAAGGATTGCACGGAGGATGCTACGATAACTTTGATAGCGTCTAATTTGTCCATTTGTCCTATTCTACCACATTTTGACCTTACACCTTTATTAATAAACCTGTGTCTAAAGTCCGGCCATTGCTAGACTTGCTGACCAACTAGGAATTGAGAAGTTAATGTGAAACAATCAACTCCTGTACCGCCGGAATCAGACCCTTCTTCTCAAACAAAAGTTCGGGAACTGTCCCCCAAGACCCACTTTACTGGACTTGAACCTCCCCACCTTCTTGAGAAGTCGCATTTCGTCAAAGTGTGACTTGTAGATGTTAAGGTTCCTCAAATATCATAATGTTTTTCGACATGTCGAGATCTGGCGCCATACCAAGGTCGCCGTGGCTTTCTCAGTCATATAATTCTTGAATCAGCTCGTGATATCGAGTATGCTGTCCGCTCTTTCGCATAGCTGCACCAGGTTTCTGGACGAACGGACGAGTCATTGTATGAGGACGTCTACGTATTTCTCTATGTCAGTTTTCAAACGCACCCAGGACGGTACATTCTTAAGTGGGCCACCAGTTCTTAATTCTGCCAACAGTTGAGTACGAAGTGCCGAAAGTTTGCTCTTTAGGCGTTCACGCCGTCGACCCGATGTTTCGCTGGCGCGGAGAATTTCGTCTTGCAGGCGTTTTTTAGGATTTGTGATCCCCTCAACATGAGCCGGAGACGGCAGGTTTAGCACTACTCGTCCTTTTGGGCGTCCAGATACACGACGAATTGCTGACTCGTCCAAGAGTAACCATGCTTCCATCTCTTGCACAGGGACCACCCCAATCCAAGCGTTCATATACCCCGATTGAGTCACTCCCGTAGATATTTCGTTATACCTTGGTATCGGATTTGACGAGTCAGAGTCTCTATGAACAAAAAGCAGGTCCACATGCTTCTCGAGCTGTAGCGCCACACGGATCCTGTCGCCAATGTTCTTGAGTACGCCTTGTCCCAATCGACCAAAGTCCGGTGCCGTGCCAATGGCCTCCTGTGCACCACAATCCACCAAAAGCGAACGAAGGTGCGGGACCAAAGCTTCATCCGATGGACCTTCACATATCAGAACAAAGTGAACATTCATTTTTTGGACAATACCTCGTCAATCGGGAGGCTCAACTGAGCTCCGGAAGGAGCTGTTAGATAGGCCAGAATCGTGGCCAATCCGACGCTTTTACCTGTGCGGGTAGCCCGCCACGTGTCCTGTAAAGGTTTGCATCTCAAAACGTCCATCGGCAAACCATCATCACTCCGTATAGTTGCTTCCAATGCGAAAACAAGATCATTTTGATTTGAAAGTTGGACAAAGGCCGGAGAGTGTGTTGCAACAATGACCTGTCGAAGGGGATTATCTTCCCCAGGGGGCATATTAGTATCCACAGCAATGTCGCGAAGCAGTGCTACCATAGCTCCAATTTTCGCGGGATGAATCCCATTCTCGGGTTCCTCCATACACATTAGTCCTTTTGCCTCGGGGTCTGCAGCTAGTATCACAAGAGCTAGGAATCTCAATGTGCCATCAGATAGCGAATTGGCTGGAAGTCGAATCCCAGACACTTCGGTGACTTCTAGCGTCAGCAGTTGACGCACTTCATCCGCAGCCACATTTACTGCCGATACGGAGACGAGTTCGGATAGTCGTGCAGCAACATCTGCATAAACATCTTCCTGATCCCCTCCTCTTTTCTTTGCATCATTGGCTAAACGATAAATGGTGGCTGGCAGGTGGCCACCATTTATTGTTACGTGAGGGTCTGTATGAAAGCGATCAGGTTTCCGCATCGCGGACGGCTCAAGTGCAAGCAAGCGCCAACTTTGCATTTCGCGGCGTGCCGCAAGTATAGTTGGCGTTGCAGACGTATTAGACGTACCAATGATGGTTCGGGGCGCTGATTCTGCTGGTGAAGTTTGGCCTGGGCCTCTTGCTCCACCATCTTGATGAACAATAATTTCTCGCATTCCATCGACTGAGGTACGCGCCGAAATAAATCCAGATAGAGTTCGCCTGGTATTCTTCACAGCCTTACTCCGGAAGCCCTTTGCGCTATACGGAAATGGCATATGCTTCGGAGCATCACCTTCTGTTATGTAACCTAGTTTTTCTTCATCCAGAACAAGACGTCCTAATAGGCCAGCATCCGGTGAGGGCGGTGCGTAGCGAATTTGAATCTCATACCGCAAAAATGTGGAGGACGCCTCAGCAGGTCGTCCGAAATCGTCATGAACATGACCATCTATGATCATCTCAACAGCAATTCTAAACTTTTCCTGCCGATTCGTTCCATTGGTCCAAAATAAGTCCCGAATATCGGAAGTGTCTGGGTCTGCCCCCCTAATCTTAAGCGCCGCCTCCGTAAGGGTATTGTCCGTAAGAAAGGACAAAAACTGTATCGCGTCAAATATGTTTGACTTGCCTACGCTATTCGGTCCGGCGATACAAGTGAATGGTCCTAAGTCAAGCGAAAAGCCAACGAGATTCTTGAACCCATTGACCTCCAATCTTGTTATCATGCGAACTCCCTCTACCTACTTAACAGCATACACCGGTTCAGAAGACACCCAATGTAGCGGTCTCCATTGGTCGCCTCGCAAGACGCCTTTCTTTGATGGTGTCGCTGCTTTACGAATTGTAGTATAGACTATTAAACCAGGTCAATAGCAAGGGACATACTGTCGGCCATTTGGACATCTGCAAAACCCTTCGTGTGCTCAGCTTATCCTGTTATAATATGGATCTTATACAATAGAATAGCACATTACATCGGGTCAGCCGACCCTAAGGCACGCGCACTGGGCAAGCTATTCATAGCCGATTTTCAGGGTGCAGAGGATTCGAACCCGCGACCACCTTATTAATGATTGGGTAGTACCACGGATAACCAAACATCTTAATGTGATAGCATAAGCTGCTGCAGCGCCGGAATTAGACCCTTCTTCTCAAATAGGAGTTCGGGAACTGTCCCCCAAGGCCCACGATACTGGACTTGAATTAAAGCTTACGGAGCTATTACTATCATCCACTGTGGCTTCTATTTTTGAGTAGACCACGGAAAGGTTACCGAAAAAACTCTTTCTGAAAACAGACGGCGACAATTGTGAAAGGTTCTAGGTATCGTCCCCTTAAGTGGAGATAGGGGGATTCGAACCCCCGACCTCTGCCATGCGAAGGCAGCGCTCTCCCGATTGAGCTATATCCCCACCTGTGACCAAAATTATAGCATATGTCGGGTTATTTGGCAGCCTCCCCACCCCCATCTATATCTTAACCCGCCCTCCGCCCTATTAAGGAAAAGAGGGGGCAAAGCCCCCCCTTAAACACCCCATCATTTTAGCCCCCCCCCTTTCCCCCAACCCCTGCCAGTACCCCGCGTTTTATCTATTCCCCAAGGCTAGTAGCTGACCAGCAGGGCTTTGGCCAGCGCGCCCTGCATTCTGCCCAGAACCTTGGCCAGGTGCATGGTAAGGATTAGAAGCAAAATCCCGGCAATAACGGTCAGTGGCAACAGCCAGACGGGTGTGTAATACGGGACATTGTTGATTACCAGAGGCTGAAGATCAAAAACTTGTTCCAGGATGGGCAGGGCAATACCCGATAGAGCCAGGCTTATCAGAACAATAAACACAACAAAGTAAATAATGCCGAGCGGAAGCTTCAGTATCATATACGCAATTGATAACCAGGTGTGTTTCTGCGAAATCAATGCCTTGAACCGCCCCCACCAGCCCAACCTCTTACCGGAAAATATGGGCCGGCGCGGCATGCGGACCCCGAGCAGGGCTTCGACAACACGTCCCTCAATCAGAGCAATGCCCTGCACCGAAAGAACGAACAGGCCGAGAAAGGGCAGGCCGATGATTAAGACCATCAACCCCAGAGATAGCGATATACCGGTGACCGCCCAGGTAAAATAGATTATCCCGGAAAATAAAGAGAAGAACAATAAATAGAAAAGGGCCCCCCATGCCTTGGGGTCGGCGAAGACGCCGAAGAAGCGGGAAGCCAAAGATTTTCCACCCGAGTGTCTGGCCGGAGCCAGGGTTGCTGGTACACGCGATTCAATCTCCCGGTAGGCGGCAGCGATCTCATCGGGCGCGCCGTATTTCTCAATAACAGGCGGTAGGGCGTCGGCTTCGGCTAAATCGGGCCGGGCTGCCAGCGTATTTCTCAGGTATTCCTCGGCATCGGATAGGGCATCCTGAATGGTGGCCCGGTCGCAGCCAGCCAGTTCGGCTTTAAGCTGGCGGAGATATTCCTCGACGCTTTTTATCATCTTATTCCTCCTCTAAACGGGCATCAACAAAGGCTCTGGTCAAGCCCCATATTTCTGTCCAGCGTTTAAGTGCCTGGCGCCCTGATTCGGTTATTTTATAGTAACGCCGGGGAGGCCCGGCTACGGATGGTTCCACCCGGCTTTCCAATAGCCCGCTTCTTTCCAGGGAGCGTAAAACCGGGTATAGTGTTCCCAACTTTATTATGGGTTCGTTCTCTCTGCCCTCATCGATTAGCTTGGCGATTTGATAGCCGTACATGGGTTCAGTCGCCCGGCTCACCGCGCTGAGAAGGACAAGCTCGGTTATGCCAGCATTCAGTTCCTTTTGGAATTTCTTATCGGCGGCACTTGACTCCTGTAAGTTCATACCTTCCCCCCAAGATAGGGTAGCTTCTGTATTACATACTTTATACTACTATTAAGTTTATAATAGTATAAGATAAACAGTATGTCAAGGGGTTTGGTGGGAATTTTGAGAAACAGGTCACAATTAGGGCAGTTCCTTGTCAGCCATCGGCATTATTGCTATACTGAAACCTGCCATGGAGTATGAAACCATCATCGGGCTGGAGGTACACGCCCAGCTATTAACCAAGAGCAAGATGTTCTGCCGCTGCAGCACCGCCTATGCCAGCGCCCCACCCAACACCCATGTCTGCCCGGTCTGCCTGGGGATGCCCGGCGTGCTGCCCACCATCAACCAGCAGGCGGTGGAATTCACTGCCATGACGGCGCTAGCCCTCAACTGCACCATCTCCGATTACACCAAGTTTGACCGCAAAAACTACCCCTACCCCGACCTAATGAAAGGCTACCAGATTTCCCAGTACGATGCCCCCATCGGCCATGACGGCTGGCTCAATGTAGAAGTCGACGGCAACAGCCGAAAAATAGGCGTCACCCGCGTCCACCTGGAAGAAGACGTGGCCAAGCTGCTTCACCGCACCCCCAAAAACGAGGAGTCCTACAGCCTGGTCGATGTCAACCGCTCCGGGGTGCCGCTGATGGAGGTTGTCGGCGAGCCCGACCTGCGCTCCCCGGAAGAAGCCCGGCAGTACCTGATAAAGCTGCGGACTATCCTCCAGTACCTCGGCGTGTCCACCGGCAACATGGAGGAAGGCAGCTTCCGCTGCGACGCCAACATTAGCATCCGCCCGATGGGGAGCGCCGATACTTTAGCCAAGGCAGAGATAAAAAACATGAACAGCTTTAAAGCCGTCTACCTCGCCCTGGAGCACGAAGCCAAACGGCAACGCCAGCGCGCCGACGAGGGCAAAAAGCTGACCCAGGAGACCCGGGGATGGGTGGAGGCCAAGGGAATAACGGTGTCTCAGCGCAGTAAGGAGTATGCCCATGACTACCGCTACTTCCCCGAGCCTGACCTCCCCCCCCTGGTGTTAAGCCGGGAGTGGGTGGAGGAGATAAGGGCAAAGCTGCCCGAACTCCCCGAAGCCAGACGAGACCGCCTGATGGCGGAATACGGCCTGTCCCTCTATGACGCCAACCTGATTACCGGCTCCAAGCTAATGGCAAATTATTTTGAGGCGTGTATGAAATTGCCGCCGCACGATGACTTACGTTTGAAACACGCCAAACCTATTGCAAATTGGATTATAGGCGAGTTCACCCGATTGCTTAATGCTACCAATACCGATGTCTCATTTATGGGGCAGAAAGTAAGTCCAGATCAACTCTATTCGTTAATTAGGTTGATAGAAAGCGGGGCGGTTAGCAACTTGAATGCCAAATCCGTGTTCCAGGAAATGTTTAATACTGCTAAAACTGCTAAAGAGATTATTGACGAGCAAGGGCTTGCCCAGATAAGCGATACCCGGCAGCTTGAAGAAACTGTGCTTAACGTGATAAACTCTAATGCCCAGGCTGTAGCCGATTACAGGGCAGGCAAGCAACAATCGCTCAAGTTCCTGATGGGGCAGGTGATGAGGGCTACCGGGGGTCGGGCTAACCCCGGGCTGGTGATTAAATTACTGGAGAAGAAGTTAGAGGAAGGTTGAAATGCTGACCTATCTCAATATAGCTCAGATTATACTGTCCGGAGCCCTGATAGTAGCCGTTCTGCTTCAGATTAAAGGCGGCGGGCTGGGGGGTATCTTCGGCCAAGCGGACACAGTATACCGGACCAAGCGGGGAGCCGAAAAGACCCTGTTTCAACTGACCATCGTTCTGGCTGCTTTATTTATCGTCATCTCCATAATCGCCGTCAGTATCAGCCAGTAACCGGCGGCAATAGTTCCAATAATTTTAACCACCGACCCCGGCCCAAAGGATACCTCCGCCGCCGATAGAGCCGTGGCTCATAAGGAAGAGAATTGAAGCTGAAAGTATGGTTTCTGGAGGCCAGGCCGCAGTTCCTGCTGCTTTCGGTGGTGCTATCTTTCCTGGGTATAAGCATCGCCTGGTATGATGGCCCCTTCCATCTCGGTTACGCCCTGCTCACCTTTGTCGGGCTGCTGCTCTGTCACATCAGCGTCAACGTCCTCAACGACTACTTCGACTATGAAAGCGGCATAGACCTGGAGACCAAACGCACCCCTTTCAGCGGCGGCAGCGGTATCCTCCCCACCTCCCAGCTCAAACCAAAGCAGGTGCTCTGGCTGGGGGTGATTGCCTTAATACTGGCAGTGCCCATCGGCGTATATTTTGTCCTGGCCAGGGGCTGGGACCTGCTGCCCCTGCTGATACTCGGGGCGCTGTTCGCGGTGCTCTATACCCCGCTGATAACCAAACTGGGCTTCCCGGAGTGGGCGCCCGCGCTGGGGATGGGGACCCTGCCTGTTTTAGGAGCTTACTTCATCCAGACCACGGCCTATACCTTCCCGGCAGTTATCGCCGCCATACCCTCCGGTATTCTGGTGCATAACCTGCTCCTGCTCAATGAATTCCCCGACGTAGAAGCCGATAGCAAAGCCGGCCGTAAGACCATGCCCATCCTCATCGGCAAGTCAAAGGCATGGATGGTCTATTCCGCCCTGACGGTGGTGGTCTATCTGTGGATAATCGGCTGGGTGATAGCCGGCACAATGCCCGTCTTCTCACTCATAGCCCTGCTCACCCTCCCCTTCGCCGTCAAGGCAATCAGGGGCGGCAGAAAGCACGACGATATGAACCAGCTGGTGCCGGCAATGGCTAATAACGTTCAGGTGGTTCTGCTCACCCAGTTCCTGTTGGGCGTCGGCTATATTCTGGGGAGGGTCTTTGGTTGAAGCCGCTCGACCTGGTCCTGCTCCACGCCCCCAGCGTCTACGACTTTCGGGAAAAGGCAATTCTCTACGGGCCCGTCGCTGACCTGATTCCGTCCTCCTCCATGTTCGAGCTGTACCCTATCGGCCTTACCAGCATTGCCGAATACCTGGAAGCCGCCGGCTACCGGGTGCGCATCGTCAACCTGGCGGTGCGGATGCTCAACGATAAGAAGTTCGACGCCGAGGCCTTTATCCAGAAGTTGGAATCACCCCTTTTCGGCATTGACCTGCACTGGCTGGTTAGCTCCCACGGGGCTATCGAGGTAGCCAGAATAGTCAAGCGGTGCCACCCCCAATCCAAAGTAATCTTCGGCGGCTTTTCCTCAACCTATTTCCATAAAGAGCTGATGGACTACCCCGAGATAGATTTCGTGATGAGGGGCGATACCACCGAGGAGCCGCTGCGGCAACTTATGATATGCCTCAAGGATAAGCGTCAGCCGGCAGAGGTGCCCAATCTGGTCTGGCGTGACGAGCAGGGCAAGGTGCGGGAAAACCCCTTCTCCTATATCCCCGCCGACCTGAGCCCGGTCATGGTCAGCCACTTTGAAAACACGGTGCGCTCGGTTATCCGCTACCGGGACCTGGCAAGCTACGCCCCCTTCAAGGGCTGGGCGCAGTACCCCATCACGGCGGTGCTAACCTGCAAAGGCTGCAACGAAAACTGCGTTATCTGCGGCGGCTCCGCCGCCGCCTTCCGGAAATTCTACGGGCGGCAACGGGCTGCCTTCCGCTCCCCAGAAGCGGTAGCGCGGGATATCAAGCAGATTGAGCGCTTCAGCACCGGCCCCATCTTTATCCTGGGCGACCTGCAGCAGGCCGGGGACGAATACGCTTATGAAGTCCTGCGCCGCCTGGAGAGAATGAGGGTCAAGAACCAGATTATCTTAGAGCTTTTCACCCCCGCCCCCCAGGAACTATTACGCCAGATGAGCCGCTCCTGCCCCAACTTCTGCCTGGAGATTTCCCCCGAATCCCACGACCCAAAGGTAAGGAAAGCCTCCGGCAGACACTACTCCAACGAAGATTTGGAGCGCACAATGGCTGACGCGCTGGAGTTCGGCTGCTCGCGGCTGGATATTTTCTTTATGATTGGCTTACCCCAGCAAACGCCCAAGTCGGTAATGGAGACCATTGATTACTGCGACCACCTCTTCCAGAAGTTTAACGGGGACAGGCGCCTTTCCCCGTTTATCGCTCCCATCTCCCCCTTCCTCGACCCGGGCAGCCTGGCTTTTGAGCAGCCAGAGCGCTACGGCTATAAAGTATTGTTCAAAACGCTGGAGGAACACCGCCAGGCGCTGGTCGCCCCCAGCTGGCAGTACTCCCTGAACTACGAGACAAGCTGGATGACCCGCCAGCAGATTGTGGACTCGGCATATGAGGCGATAATTCGCTTAAACCGCCTGAGGGCAAAATACAATACTATCTCCGTAGAGATGGCTGATATCGGCGATCAGCGCATCAAGGCGGCATGGGAGATGGCAAATCACATCGACGGCATTCTGGCACGCGGCGAACAAAAAGTGCTGCCCATGCTGAAAGAGAAAATAGACGAGATAAACGCCTTTCCGGTGGTGGAGAAAAGGCAGCTGCAGCTGCCGGTGGGGCTGGTCAAGCTTAAGTTTTTGAGTTCGTTCTGGTTCTGGCTTACGGGGAAGAAATAATCCCTATCTATTCCCGCCCGCCGCCCTTTTAAGGAAAAGAGGGGGCAAAGCCCCCTCTTAAACACCCCAGATTTATTTTAGTCTATCTTTTGCGCTCCCACCTTATTACCGTGCCTTCGGGGGTATCCTCAAGGGTTACGCCCATCTCAGCCAGTTCCGCCCGAATTTTGTCAGCCTCTTGCCACTGCTTGGCATTCCTGAGCCTCAGGCGTTCCTCGACCAGACGATTAACCTTCTGTTCAATCTCTTGCTCTGGCTCTCGTATGGTGAGGTCAAAGGGGTCAAGCCTTAAACCCAAAACATCACGGGCAAGCTTGGAAATAACGTACCGAGCGCCTATAAAACTAATACCCGCATCGCCGGCCTGGTTTATAGCCCTGGCTAAATCAAACAGCGCCGCCAGCGCCTGAGCGGTGTTAAAATCATCGTCCATAGCCTCGATAAACTGTTCTTCGTAGGGTTCGGCATCCAGAGCTTCCCCTTTACCCCCAGTTGGGTCATCCCTTGAAACCACTCGCAGCAATCTCTCTCCTGCGTTTTGTGCCGCCTCCAGACCCTCCTCGGAGTAGGTCAGCGGGCTGCGGTAGTGGGAGCTTAAGATAAAGATACGCAGGGCGTCGGCGCTGTACTTCTCCAGCGCCTCTTTGATGGTTATCAGGTTGCCCAGGGACTTGCTCATCTTGTCCCCGCCCAGCTGCACCAGCCCGTTATGCAGCCAGTACTTAACAAAAGGCTTAACGCCAGTAAAGCTCTCGGACTGGGCAATCTCGTTCTCGTGGTGGGGGAAAATTAAGTCCTGCCCCCCACCGTGGATGTCCAGGGTATCCCCCAGGTATTTCAGGGACATGGCGCTGCACTCGATGTGCCAGCCCGGCCTGCCCTGCCCCCAGGGAGACTCCCAGTATGGCTCGCCCGGCTTGGTCGCTTTCCAGAGGACAAAGTCCATGGCGTCCTCTTTCTCATCGCTGCCGATGGCGCACTCGGCGGCTCGCATCGCCTCCAGGCTGCGGTGGGAGAGCTTGCCGTAGTCAGGGTCACTCCTCACCCGGAAGTAGACGCTACCGCCGGCGGGGTAGGCATAGCCCTTATCTATCAGGCCCTGTATCACCTCGATGATTTTAGGTATCTCTTCGGTAGCCCTGGGGTAAACATCCGTCTCCGCCCTGACAATATTCAGTGCTTTCATATCTTCGTCAAAGCTGTCGGTGTACTTCCCGGCAAGCTCACGGGGGGCGATGCCCAGTTTATTGGCACGGTCGATAATCTTATCGTCGATATCGGTCACATTCTGCACATATTTGACCGTATATTTCTTATAGCGCAGGTAGCGCCGGATGACGTCAAAAATTACATAGCTCATGGCGTGCCCGATGTGGGCATCGGAGTAGGGGGTAACCCCGCAGACATATATCCTCACCTCATCGCCCTGCGGCGTAAACTCCTCTTTTTTCCCGGATAGGGTGCTGTATATCTTCATCTTTACTCGTATACCTTCATTCATATACCTTCATTATTGCTTCTTCCTGTCGCCAGGCAGGCGTTTCTCCAGCCCGGCGATTCTTTTTTCCAGCTCTTCCAGCCTCTCCCCTACCGGGTCGGGCAATCTCTCCACGGTATCGGTGTCGGGGTTTCTCACCGACACCACCCGCCCCGGCACCCCGACCACGGTGGCGTTGGGCGGCACCGAATTAACCACCACCGAGCCGGCGCCGACCTTGGCGTTATCGCCGATGGTAATATCCCCGATGAGCTGTGCCCCCACCCCCACCACCACGTTGTTGCCCAGGGTGGGGTGGCGTTTCACATGCTGCTGGCTGGTGCCTCCCAGGGTTACCCCCTGGTAGAGGGTGACATTGTCGCCGATGACCGAGGTCTCGCCGATAACCACCCCCATGCCGTGGTCGACGAAAAAGCCCTCGCCGATTGTAGCCCCGGGGTGAATCTCGATGCCGGTAAAAAAGCGGCTGATATGAGAGATGAGCCGGGGCAGCACCGGAACATGCCACCGGCGCAGGGTGTGGGCTAAGCGGTGGTTCTGGCGGGCGTGAAAGCCGGGGTAGGCCAGCAGAATCTCCAAGGTGCTGACCGCCGCCGGGTCGTGCTCAAAAGCGGCTTTAATGTCATTTTTTATGCTTCTGATAAGTCCCATGGTTACTCTCTTCCCTCAATCAGGGCGACGGCTATCGCCGCCATTCCCTCCCCTTTACCCACCAGCCCCAGGCCGTTAGCGGTGCTGGCCTTGACGCTTACCCGGTCTACCTCGATACCGAGGGTCCGGCTCAAGTTTTGCCGCATTCCCTCGATGTATTCGGCAAGCCGGGGCTCCTCGGCGATAACGGTGGCGTCGATATTGACTATCCGCCAGCCCCCGGCGGTAAGCTTTTCCCCCACCTCTTTAAGCAGGGTTAAGCTGGAGATATTCTTATACCGAGGCTCACCGGGCGGGAAATGCCCGCCGATGTCACCCAGGGCGGCGGCGCCCAGCAGGGCGTCAATAACGGCGTGGGTGAGCACATCAGCGTCACTCCAACCGTCAAGCCCCTTATCAAAGGGTATCTCTACCCCCCCGATAAAGAGCTTCCTCTTCTTGACCAGGGGGTGAGCATCATAGCCCGTGCCGATTCGCAGCTTACTTTCCATTTTTCTTTAACAGGACCCCGGCTAAAATAAGGTCATCAGGATTGGTTATCTTTATATTATCATAAGAGCCCATGTAGAGCTTAACCTTATGACCCAATCTCTCCACCAGCGAGGCATCGTCGGTCACGTCACCTGCTGCCTTCTGGTAGGCTTTTGAGATTATATCAAAGCGAAACACCTGCGGCGTCTGCACTGCCCATAGATTTTGGCGTGGCGGCGTCTCAAGCACGATTTGGTCATCATCGGCAATCTTAACGGTATCGGTCACGGGAACGGCGGCTACCGCCGCCCCGGTCTCTTGAGCCACCTCCAGCCCCCGCTCAATCAGCTCTCTGGTTACCAGAGGACGGGCGCCGTCGTGGATGACCACCCAGCCACATTTATCCAGTTGCTTTAGCCCCGCCACCACCGAGTCCTGCCGCCTTTTCCCCCCAACACACACCTCTATTGGCTTGGCATATTTATTTTCGGCTATAAGCTCGCGGCACTTTTCTGTATTATCTTTACTCACCACCACCACTATCTGGCTGATTGATTCGCACTCTTCAAAGGCGTCGAGCACATAAGATATTACCGGCTTTCCCCCCAGCAGAGCCAAAACTTTATCTATGCCGCTCATCCGCCGGCTCTCGCCGGCGGCGGCGATTATAGCGCCGACTTTTGGCTGGCTACTCATTTTTAGCTTTCTTCTTCCCCACCAGCCCCACCCTTATCGCCTCCCTCAGGGTGCTTACCGGCAAAATCTTTATATTCTTGGGGGCGGAAATATTAGCCCCGGCTCTGGGCACCAGGCAGCCTTTAAAACCCAGCCGGGCGGCTTCAGCCACCCTTCGGTCTAGCTGAGAGACGGCTCTTAACTCGCCGCTCAAACCCACCTCCCCCACCACCGCCAGTTCCGGGTCAACGGGAACATCTTTAGCGCTGGAGGCAATAGCCAGGGCAATGCCCAAATCAGCCGCCGGCTCGCCAACTTTAAGCCCGCCGGTGACATTGGCGATGATATCCTGGTTGCCCAGCTTTAATCCGGCGCGCTTGGTCAGCACGGCGGTAATCAATAATAACCTGCCGAAATCAACCCCGTTGGCGGTGCGCCGGGGCAGCCCGAAAGATGTGGGCGTGGTCAGGGCTTGAATCTCCACCAGCAGCGGGCGGCTGCCCTCCAGTGTGGGCACCACCGCCGAGCCGATAGCCTCCCCCCACCTCTGGGATAGAAAGGCTTTGGACGGGTTGCCCACCTCCACCAGCCCCTCTTGCTTCATCTCGAAGACGCCCACCTCGTTGGTGGAGCCGAATCGGTTCTTTACCCCTCGCAGCACCCGGTAAGCGCTGAAGGGCTCCCCCTCCAAGTAGAGCACCACATCAACGATATGCTCCAGGACTCTGGGGCCGGCGATAGCGCCGTCCTTGGTCACGTGCCCGGTAATAAAAACGGGGACGGAGCTGGGCTTAGCCCAGTGCATCAGCCTCAGGGTGCACTCCCGCACCTGGCCGATGCTGCCCGCCCCCGAGTCCATCTCCGGGGAGTAAATTGCCTGTATGGAATCGATAACCACCAGCGACGGTGCCAGCTGCTCCAGGTGGCTCAGGATAGCCCCCAAATCGGTCTCCGCCAGCAGGTAAAGCCTCTCCCCGCTTACCCCCAGCCGCTCCGCCCGCAGCCTTATCTGGGACAGCGTCTCCTCGCCGGAAACATAGGCGACTTTGCCCCCCGCCCCGGCTACTAAAGCCGAAACCTGGAGCAATAGAGTTGACTTGCCGATGCCGGGTTCCCCCCCGATGAGCATCAGGGAGCCGGCAACCACCCCTCCCCCCAATACCCGGTTCACCTCGTTCATGGGCAGGGGGAAGCGGTCGGATTTATCAGCCGCCACCTGGGACAGCTCGCGGGGCGGGTTTTCCAGGGCGGAGACATTAGGCGTTGCCGCCGCGGTCACCCTGGTCTCGACAAAGCTGTTCCACTCCTGGCAGTTGGGGCAGCGGCCCAGCCACTTGAGGCTCTCCCGGCCGCAGTTCTGGCAGACAAAGACAGTCCTGGCTGATTTATCTGATTTACCCACGGAATGACTTTAACTGATTTAGAGGGGTATTTCAAGGGGATTTAAGGAAACCCTATCCCCTTTATCCCCTTCCCCTTGGCAAGGGGAAGGGGAATTATTTTTTAGAAAGAGGGGGCTTCGCCCCCTCTTAAACACCCCTTTAGATTATTTCCCCTTTTCCCCCCACCCAAAAAACGAGGAATTAAAGACACAGCCCTATAGGGTGGGTCAGGGTGGGAAAATAAACACCCGCTAAAAACGGGGGGCTAAAAAGAACTTTGAAGAGGTAAAACCTCTGTAGGGTGGGAGGGTGGGAAGAAAAAGAACCGCTAAAAAGGGGGAGGGGGAAACTAAAGTTTTAGAGGTGAAGCCTTTGAGGGTGAGCAGCAAAACAGATTAAATAAGCCCCGCTACATCAACATGCCCAGCAGTATTCCGGCAACTACGGAAGTTGCCACCGCCCCCGCCATATTGGGCCCCATGGCATGCATCAGCAGGAAGTTGCGCGGGTTGGCCTCCTGCCCCATCTTCTGCACCACCCGGGCCGACATGGGGACGGCGGATACGCCGGCGGCGCCTATCATCGGGTTTATCTTTTCCTTGAGGAACAGGTTAGCCAGCTGGGCTGCCCAAAGACCACCGGCGGTGCCGAAGGCAAAGGCGACTATGGCCAGCCCGATAATAGCCAGGGTCTGGGTGGTCAGGAATACCGAAGCCGGCATCAGCGCCCCCACCGTTAACCCCAGCAGGAAGGTGAGGACATCGATAAACACTCCCCCCGCCGCCTGGGCAAGCCTGTCGGTGACGCCGCTCACCCGCAGCAGGTTGCCGAACATGAACATGCCGATAAGGGGTATTGACTTGGGCACCAGCAGGGCGGCGACCAGAAATATAACTATGGGGAAGAGAATCTCCTCCAGCTTGGAGACATCGCGCAGCTGGGGTTTCATCACTATCGCCCGCTGTTTCTTGGTGGTCAGCGCCCTTATCACCGGGGGCTGGAGAATAGGCACCAGGGCCATGTAAGAATAAGCCACCAGCGTAATGGGGCCCAGCAGCCGCGGGGCCAGGGCGGCGGTGAGGAAAACGGTAGGCGGCCCGTCGGATCCGCCGATTATACCCACGCAGGCCGCCTCGTTTACGGTAAACAGCCCGGAGGTGTAAGCGATGATAAAGACGATGAAAACGCCCAGCTGGGCGGTGGCGCCGAAGAGAAACGATATAGGGCGGGCAATACTGGGCCTGAAATCGGTCATGGCACCCACCCCCAGGAAGATGAGCAGGGGGATTACCTCGGATTCAATCCCGTAGGTGTAGAGAACATTAAGCAAGCCTATCTCGCCCCGGCCTATAGCCTGTATCAGCCCGCCCAGAGAGGACACCTCGGCGGGGAAGCCGTCGGCGGAATAGACCATCAGGCCGCCGATGGGAAGATTGACCATAAGGATACCGAAGCCTATTGGAATCAGTAAAACGGGCTCCATCTTCCTGGCGATGCCCAGGTAGATAAGAAGCCCGGCGATAAGGAACATTAAAATATTGCCCCAGGTTAACGTCCCGAAGGCGGTTTCGTAGAGGCCAAACACCTATTTATCCTTTGCTGGAGTCTCTTTAGCCGGCTTTCTGGTTTTCTGCACAATCAATCCCACTATCCAGGCAACCAGCGACAAAATCACCAGAACGAGGATAGTCACCCCAAAACCACCACCGGCAACCTTGGCTATTAAACCCCAGTCCATAATCTTAAATATCCCCTAATTCAATAAACCTGTCAATACTCAATAACAGCTACTAAATCACCAGCCTCAACCACCTGCCCCGCCGCAAGCTCTATCTTGGTAACGGTGCCGCTAACCGGAGCCAGTATCGGATTCTCCATCTTCATTGACTCTAACAGGCAGAGCACATCCCCCTCGCCAACCTTATCCCCCGCTTTTACACTCACGTTGGTTATCTTTCCCGTTATCGGGAACTCCACATTCTCCTGTGCCAATTTCCGGTCTCCTTTCTTCTTATCCGCGCCTTTAAGCCTTACCGGCGTAGATTTTTCCCTATATTAAAACCGCCATCTGGACGTACGGAAAGGGCGGCTCTGGTTTAATCTGGTGTGCCCGCCCTTTTAAATGCAACAGTTAACTTGTCAGTCATTTGGATTACGCTTTATCGTCTCCCAGCAATGCTCCCACGGCAGCCATGCCCGGGAAAGGCGCTTCATCCGTTTTGAGCACAATTTCACTATCGGCAACGTCAACCAGAGCCTTGGAAACATAGCTATTCATTTTTATACTGACCAGAAGGTCACCGTTTTCCTGGATTATCTTTTCTATATCCGCTTTCAAATCCTCGGCGCTGTAAACGGTGAGCAGGTTGCCGGTAGTCTCCCAGCTGGAGACACCCTTCAATGCCCGGACAGCGTCCAGGACAGCCGGAGGAATCTCAGTCAGCTCCGCCTCAATCTCAAAAACCCGGTCAAAGACCTTGAATTCGCTGCGGAGCACCGATTCGGAAAGCTTATCCTCAATCATGTCCTGAATTACCCGGCGCAAGGGCCTGGCACCGAAGACCTCATCATAGCCCTTCTCCCCCAGGAAATCTTTGGCGGCATCGGTTACCTCCAGCTTTATCTCCTTCTCCGCCAGCTGCCGGGAAACCTGGGAAAGCATCAGTTCAACTATATTGCGGATATTATCCTTGGTCAGGGAATGGAAGACCACCACCCCGTCGATGCGGTTCAGGAACTCGGGGCGGAAGGTCTTCTTCAGCTCATCAAGCAGCTTCTCCTTCATCTTGTCGTAGTCCATCTGCTGGGTCTTGGTTTCATCAGTGCGCGAGGCAAAACCGATAGTGCCGCTCTTCTTGATGAGCTTGGCGCCGATGTTGCTGGTCATAATGATAATGCTGTTGCGGAAGTCAACCCGCCGGCCCTTGGCATCGGTCAGGTGACCATCGTCAAATATCTGCAGGAGAATATTAAAGACATCCTCGTGAGCCTTCTCAATCTCATCGAGGAGTATGGCGCAATACGACTTGCGCCTCACCGCCTCGGTAAGCTGCCCGCCCTCGTCATAGCCAACATACCCCGGAGGCGCCCCGACCAGCCGGGCCACGGTATGCCTCTCCATAAACTCGGACATATCCAGCCTTATCAGGGTATCCTCGCTGCCGAACATGAACTCAGCCAGGGCTCTAACCAGCTCCGTCTTACCCACGCCGGTGGGCCCCAGGAAAATAAAATTACCAATCGGGTGCCTAGGGTCTTTGATTCCCGCCCGGGCCCGCCTCACCGCCCGGGAGATGGTGTTAATCGCCTCATCCTGGCCAACGATGCGCTTATGCAGAACTTCTTCCATCTGAAGCAGGCGGCTGGTCTCGTCAGAAGCCAACTGCACCACCGGGATGCCGGTCCACATACTGACCACCTCGGCGATATCCTCGGCGGTTACCACCGGCTTGGCCTGCTCCTGCTCCGTCTGCCAGTCATCCTCCATCTGCTTTATCTTCTCTTCCATCTGGAGTTCGCGCTGGCGCAGCTCGGCGGCGTACTCGTACTGCTGAGAGGTCAGGGCCGCCTCTTTATCCTTCTGCACGCTCTCCTGGGCGCGCCGGGCATCCTTGAGGGTAACCGGTATCGTCCGGCGCTTGATTCTCACCCGGGAAGACGCCTCGTCAATCAGGTCAATAGCCTTATCGGGCATAAAGCGGTCGGGGATATATCTGGAAGATAGGTTAGCGGCGGCGCTCAGCGCCTCGTCACTTATGGTCAGCTGGTGATGCTCCTCGTAGCGTTCTTTAACCCCTTTCAGGATATCCAGCGTCTCATCTACGGAAGGCTCCTCCACCAGAACGGGCTGGAAGCGCCGCTCCAGGGCGGCATCCCGCTCTACATACTTGCGGTAATCATCAAGGGTGGTAGCGCCGATGCACTGCAGCTCACCTCTGGCCAGGGATGGCTTGAGGATATTAGCCGCATCCACCGCCCCCTCCGCCGCCCCGGCACCCACCATGGTATGAAATTCATCTATAAACAGCACGCAGTTAGCGGCGGCTTTTATCTCGTCGACGACCTTCTTTAAGCGTTCTTCGAACTCACCGCGGTACTTGGTGCCGGCCACCACCGACCCCATGTCCAGGGTAACTATTCGCTTCCCCTCCAGCGTCTCCGGCACATCACCGGCGATGATACGGTGGGCAAGCCCCTCGACTATAGCCGTCTTGCCGACCCCCGGCTCCCCAATGAGCGCCGGGTTATTCTTGTTGCGGCGGCTCAAAATCTGGATTACCCGCTCGATTTCCTTCTGCCGGCCGATAACCGGGTCGAGCTTACCGGCGGTAGCCGCCGCCGTTAAATCAATGCCCAGCTGGTCTAAAGCGGGGGTGCGGCTGGTAGAACGGGCCGTCCTGGCTCGGGCAGCCCCCTCCCCCAGCACCCGCGAAGTCTCGGCGCGCGCCCGCTCCAGGGTAATGCCAAAGCTGTCCAGAACGTCGGAGGCGACACCGCCACCCTCACGCAAAAGCCCCAGAAGCAGATGCTCGGTCCCGATGTAATTATGGCCCAGGTGGCGCGCCTCGTCGATAGCCAGCTCGATGACCCGCTTTGCCCGGGGGGTCAGACCGATTTCACCCGTGCTCGGCTTATCGCCGCGCCCGATGATAAACTCCACCGCCGAGCGCGCCTTATTCAAGCCCACGCCCAGGTTAGCCAGAACCTTAGCCCCAACCCCCTCGTCCTCCCGCAGCAGACCGAGCAGGATATGCTCGGTGCCGATATAGGTATGGTTAAAATGCTGCGCCTCTTCCTGGGCTAAAGTAAGAACCCTCCGCGCTCTCTCCGAAAACTTCTCAAATCGGCTTGCCATACTCATGTACCTAATTCAATTATAAATCAAGCCCAATCAAAGGTCAAAGCCTCCTGGCAGTGGCATATTTTCCACAAAGGGTTGCCCCCCCAGTATCGTCTGCGCTAGGGCGTTTCACTTCCGTGTTCGGAATGGGAACGGGTGGTACCACCCCGCTCTAACCACCAGAAGGCAAACATAATTCTAGCATACTTTTCAAAACAAAACAAAGGGGTTAAAGTGGTATTTTGGTACGGGATGGGTAAAAGAGGGAGGTCTTTATCTACCTCACCCCCTTAATCCCCCTCTCCTATCAAGGAGAGGGGGAAGAAATAAAAAGAGGGGCTATCGCCCCTCTTGGACTGCCTATTTAGATTATTTAATATCTTGACAATCTAGAATAATTGTACTGGCCCTTGATATAGAGGACGACGAATAATCAACTCGGGATTACCTTCTGTACCATCTAGAGCTAAAAGGTCAGGGTCTGTAGTTTCAATTATCGGAATTTGCCATTGCAAAGCAGTAGCAAGATGAACAGCATCGGAGGGTTTTAGTCCTTTGTGCTCTCGAATTAGTCGTCTCACAATCATCGTCAATGAAACATCAAAAGCGGCACTTATCACATATCTCCGTGAAAAGAATTCTTGTATCTTTGACTCTGAATCTGAAGCAGCTAGCCTAGGAAGGAAAGCGACTTCGGCTTGGGCAATGGTTGAAACTACAATCTCTAATTCTCCCCTTTCAGCTTGTTGAATAATTTGCTCACAATCAGTCTTGATGTCTTGCTGACCTGCCAAATATCCTAAAATGACGCAGGAATCCCATAGCCTACGAGAAATAGCCATCAACTACTCCCTTCCCCCCGAACCGTACGTAAAAACTCCGCAGGATCTTTAGCAATATCAGGGCTTGGAATAGAACCAAATGTCGCTCTCGGTAAATCGGAATCAGGAGTCATATCTTCAATTCGCTCGATATTTGTTACCGAACGAGGTTTTCCGTTCAGAAAGTAATTGACACGCCCTATAACCAAAACCCTCTTTTCTAGGAAACTCTTAACCTGTTCTTTCCATATAGCATCTCTTGGAAAACTACATCGTATAGGTAACCTACTTACGCGATCCCATATTGTAAAAGTTGGGCTACCATGTAAATTAATCGCTTCTAATGTACCCTCCAGAGAACCGAGATTCCAGTGCCCTCCCTTTAAAATACGATCAGCTTTTTCACCAATATCTTTTTCTATTACAACATGCTGCTCGCCATTTGAAGAGAACTCAAGACTTTTAGCTCTATCTCGCCCAGTAAACAGGTGCCTCATCCTTTTAAGGTCATCTAAAGCCTGTTCTGTGAAATGGGCAGGCGGTTCTAGTGATCCCGCTGTAATTGTACGCAACCCATTAACAAAAGCCTCTACAATTTCAGCATTCTCAAGCGCAGGTCTCACAGTAACGGTAGGTGCACTTGAACTCAATCCTGCTATAATCCACCTTCTCTTACCCTTTTCTCTAGTTACCGCATAATCCACATCACGAATAACCCGATCTATATCCTCAATTGTCTTTAAGAATAGTCTTACTGATACAGATTCAGCATCTGGCCGTATAATAAAAGTCAAATCAAAAGCCATTCAACTACTCCTAAATTTCCCCCAGATTCTTTCATTACTATTCCTATCTTTATGGTAACTTAATCACAATGAAGGATCCTTGTCAAGATGTACAATAGTCTTAGCGCTTACCCATGGTAAACTAAGATCTGAAGAAGACCCACCCTCTTAAAACACCCCCCCAAACCACCCTCCCCTCAACACAACACCAAAAATAAAAAGAGGCGCTCTATAAGAGCGCCTCCCTTAAATCTTACTAGTATCAACTCTGAAGCAGGTCAAGCCCTCGACCATTAGTACGGTTAAGCTCAAAACATTACTGCTCTTACACTCACCGCCTATCAAACAAGTAGTCTACTTGCGGTCTTACTCCTTTACCCAA
>Ga0315546_1000182_pt1 | contig 48857 bp, 38 predicted proteins | sample SalMarSW160170MG_FD_203833 | JGI IMG/M metagenome (GOLD analysis project Ga0315546, IMG submission 203833) | Salt marsh sediment microbial communities from the Plum Island Ecosystem LTER, Massachusetts, United States - Salt Marsh Sediment SW1601-170 ...
CAGCCATCATCATAGATCCCATAGCAATACAATCTGTTAAATTATAACTCTTATCGAGAAAAATCAGGTCAGCGTCTTTTCCGACCTTGATTTCTCCTTTCTGAGTGAATTTATAATAAATAGCCGGATTTGTGGAGAAAAGCCTGACAGAATCCTCAAGTTTTAATAGGTTCATCTCTAGAAGGTAACGGAAGTTATTAAGAAGGCTTTTCTGGGAAGCAATGGTCAGGCTGGTAAGGGTTCCCTCCTCATCGAATACAGGGAGGCTTCCATTGCCGTCAGAACTAATCGTGACCTGGGAAATAGAGATGTTTTTTTCAAGACAGCGATTTATAGATTCTGCAATGCTCATTTCGCGGTTGTTGTTATATGCTGGATCGCCTCCGGCAGTTAAATCGATATATCCCCCTTTACGGATAAATTCAATTGCCTCGTCCAGCAATTCAGGGTTGCGATTGCAATGGGTTGGGATGATTTGAGTTGGTGGGATTTCTGTCTCTTTAATCAGTTTGAAAAACATATCTAACATTCTAGGGCCGTCACCTATATGGCAGTGCAGAATACCTGGTTTTCCACCGAGCATTCCTCCTACCCGGCAGTCAGCTGCAAGCCTGGCAAATTCATTAAAGGTTGGTTGAGAAGAGCGATGATCAGAGATTGCAATTTCTCCTGCGCCGATTACTTTGTCGATTATAATTAGGTCAGAACGTACATTTTGTGTGATTGTTACTGCAGGAATTTCATAAGACCCTGTAAAGATATATGTTGTGATTCCTTCTTGTTCAAGGCCCCTTGCTTTGGCCAACAAAGATTTCATATGCCGTGTCGTTCCATCTGTGCCCAGACAGCCAATGACAGTAGTGACTCCACTTGAAATGATGTCTTTTATAGAAATTTCTGGAGCTCTCGTGGCTGGCCCTCCTTCTCCTCCTCCTCCGAGGATGTGAACATGACTATCAATAAAGCCGGGAATTATTATTTTCTCTGAAGCATCAATCACATCAATGTCAATCCCGTCAATTTTAATCTGTCCAGGTTCAGAAATAGCTCCGATTTTGTTATCCAGAATTAAAATATCCTTTTTACCTAATGGTTTAGGTGAATAAATATCCCCATCTTGCACTAAAGTAATCATTTTATCCTCCTTTTTAATGATTTCATATATAAGATTTTTAGATAGATGTTGAAAACATAAGTTATCATGCATCATATTGATTTTCAAGTGATGTGTAAGAGAGCATCTCAAATGGATTTTTGAATTTTTTTTTTGAATTCGTTAAGATATGATAATAAACGTGGAATGATGAGTAATTTTGAAGAAGAATTTGCAAAAATTGAACCCATTGTTAATAGACTTTGTGATTTTTTCCTTTTCGGAAAGAAAATTGTAACCCATGGAAGTAAAAATTTTGTAAAAGAAGGACCCAATATAATTGTGGGAAACCATATTGGGACATTTAAAGATGTTGCATTATTATTTAAAATAGTATCTAGACCGATATTTTTTACGGCTAACAAAATGATATTCACTAAAAAGGATTTTAATTTCCTTATTAGAAAACATTTCAAGAGACATATGAAAGACTTTGGGCTCTTCGTGGATTTAATCCTTAAGCCGGTAAAGGCACCTCTTGTCAATTTTATATCAACAAATATAGCAAAAGTTGGGGGTATGCCGGTGGATTTAGACAGGAAGAAGAGCTTGGCCATAAAAAAATGTCAGGATAATTTAAAACAAGGGAGAGTTGTCATTCTTCTTCAGGGCCGCGGCCGTGTTATGAATGAAGATCCTAATCCTTATGTCTGCACTTTCAGGAAGGGAGCTTCAGCAATCTCTTATAATTTGTACAAAAAAGAAGGGATCTCTATTCCTGTAACTCCCTTAGCAATGTTTGGAACTCACTTGCCTTTTCTGGTTCCAGCGAAAATAAGAGTAAATGTTGGTGAACCCATGTATATCACCGATTATTTAGAAGATGGATTTGCAGAGACTATAGCCAGATTCAGAACAGCAATGGAAAAGAGAGTGAAGAGTCTATTCTACGAGATCATTCACCTGGATTATTCAAGTTAGTCACGTTCGAATCTTGAAAGGATATCAGAGTTGATTTTGAGGAAAAGGTCGTATTTTATTTTTACTCCTTTTTCTTCTCTTAATTTGGATAGATGTGACTGGAAAAAGATATTCTTTTTTGTTTCCAGAAAGTTATTTTTTTCTGTGTCTATATTTTTTTCAAAGTCTTCGTTTGTAACTTCATTTCGTTCTAGAATACGAATTAGCGTGTAACCCCCTTCAAATTCAATGGGTTCGCTTAATTCCTCTAAGGGAAGAGTGAAAGCAAGCTTATCGACTTCTGGGTTTTCGCCGACAACGCTTATATATTGTTCGCGTTTATGTTCTTCAATAGTTTTATATTCAAGGTTATTTTTTTCTGCGAGTTTCTCAAGGCTTATCCCATTGTATTGTGTCTTGATTTCTTTCATTATCTCGAAAGCTTTTTCTTTCGTTTTTATATTAGTGAGGTCTTTTTTTACATCATTTTCTACTTCTTCAAGATTGGCAAGGTGTGGGGGTTCGGTCCTCTGGAGTTGGACAAGCCCTACTCCTTTATAAGTATAAATAGGAGAGGATATTTCTTTTTCCTCTAATTTAAAGATGGCCGTGCTTATTGATCCTGATGGATCGATGTCTTCCATTGCTTCTCCATCTTTAAGAAAGCCTGTACTTTTTGGCTTATAGCCGAGCTTTTGGGAAGCTACATCTAGACTCTTCTCTCTTCGTGAAGCTTTTTCAAGCTTGTTGACTCTCTTTTCAATCAGTTCTCTTGCCTTCTGGTCTTTTAGAATACTTGTGATCCTTTCTTTGACTTCATCCAGACTTTTTTGGCGCGAGGGCTCCTTTTCTGTGACTTTTAGGATAGAAAGCCCTTCTTCCAGTTCCATAATAGGGGAGATGTCTCCTTTGGGCAGTTTTTCAATTTCTTCCTGTTCATCAGAAGAAAGTTTTTTCCATTCAAAGAGACCCCAGTCCCCGTTTTCTTTTGCCTTTTCATCTTTTGAATATTTCTTTGCTAGTTCTCCAAAATTTTCCCCTCCCTTGATTTTATCCAGAATATTATTGGCTTCAGCTAAGACAAGCTCTTTTTCTTTATCTTTAAAAGGGATATAGATTCTGCTTGCTCTTATTTTTTCAGTTTCTTTAAACTGGGACAGATTGTCTTTGTAGTATTTCTCGATTTCTAAATCATCGAGTTCAATCTCATTCTTTAAATCTTCAGTTATAAAAAATACAAGCTGTGCTTCTCTCTTTTCAGGGATCTTGTATTTATCTTGGTTTTTTTCAAAAAATTCTTGGATTTCTATTGAGGAAGATTCCTCTTTCAGGTCAGCTTTATCTGTTTCAATGGAAACATACTCTAATCTAGCACTTTCGTTTGAGTTTTTATAATTTTTCCAGAGTTCTTCCCGGGAAACCGTTATCCCTGAAGTAATAGCACTTACGACTTTTTCGATTTCGATTTCTTTTTTCAGGTTTTCCTCAAATTTGGAAATCTTGATACGATTCCAGTCCAGTATTTTCTGGTATTCCTCAAAACCGATGAATTTTCCATCCTTTTGAAACACAGGATAACTTTTTATTTTTTCTTTAATTTCTTCATTAGAAGCTTCAATTCCCATTTCTTTGGCTCTTTGGAGAAGAATTGTTTGTTGAATGATTTGTTCGAGTACCTGCTGTGGGATGTTGAGCTGTTGAATAAAGTTTTTATCGAGTTCTTTGAACTTAGTTTTTAACATTTCAAGCCTCTGCATCAAATCCTGCATATAAATGTCAGTAGAAATTTTTTCTTTTCCTACTGAAACAATTATGTTAGCATTCCTGGATTCCCCTAAACGGCCTGCACCTCCCCATACAGCAAATATAGAAATAATAAAAGCGATTATTACAAACCAGAGAGTCGGAGCTAAAGACTTCAAATTTTTTCTCATTGATTTTAACATTTTTTTTACCTCAATCCACGTTCACCTGAATTATTCATATTACCTGCCGACGCCTTTTTTTTGAAAGAGAGGAAATAGTTTGTCGTATGTTGTTTCAATGTCCTCAATAGTTATTTTTGTTTTGCCGATAAGAGGCATGAAATTTGAATCTCCAACCCAACGTGGTATAACATGAAGGTGATAGTGATCTGCAATGCCTGCCCCAGCACTTTGGCCAATGTTCATTCCAATATTGAAACCATTTGGATTATATTTTTTTCTCAGAATTTCCATACTCAATTTAAGCAAGTCGATTAGTTCCTCTGTAGATTCTTTCTCTGACATTTCAAGTGATCCGATATGTTTAAAGGGAGCAATCATAAGATGGCCTGGTGTATATGGATATTTATTCAAAACAATGAAGTTTTGAATTCCTCTATAAAGGATATAAGATTCTCTGTCTGTTTTTTGTTTAAGAGCGCGGCAAAATATGCATTCTTTCATTTTGGAAGCTTTTTTGATGTATTTTTCTCTCCATGGAGTGGTGATATATTCCATTATTTATTGATCAGATTTTTTAGAAGCTTACTTGGTTTAAAATATAAAATTTTTTTAGATGGAACTTGGACGGGTTTCCCTGTGCGGGGGTTTCTTCCTGAGCGAGCTCCTCTGTGCCTGAAGCGAAAGCTGCCGAAGCCCCTTAATTCTATTTCTTCTCCATTTTGAATGGCTTCCTTGATAGTTTGGAAAAAAAGGTTAACACCTGTTTCTGCCTCCTGTTTGGAAATTTCCATTTCTTTAGCGATTTTGTCGATCAAATCAGCTTTTATCATTTTTCCCCTCCTTTTTATTCTTTTTTTTCACCTTATTTTCAATTTGATTTTTCTTTTTCTTCCTGTCTTCCTTATCCTCCTTTTTTGTTGAGTTATTCTTAGAGGATTCGATGTTCTTGAATTTGTCTTTCATAACATCGCCAAGAGTCATCCTGTTATCTTGTCGTTGCATATATTTCTGATATTCCAATTTTTGTGTTTCTATCTGGGCTTGCTTGAAACTAAGTGATATTTTTTTATCCTTTTGGTTTAGCTTTATAATTTTTGCTAATTTTTCTTCTCCTAAAGAGAGAAATTCAGCCGGATCTTCTATTTTTTTCTCGTCGAGCTCGGAAAGGAAAACAACTCCTTCAATCCCAGGAGTTATTTCTACGAAGACGCCAAAATTCACAAGACGGATAATTTTTGCTTTGACAAGATTTCCTATTTTTTCCCGGCTGAAGAAATCTTCCCAGATATCTCCTTCTAACTGTTTTATACCCAGACCCAATTTTTGTTTCTCTATGTCAATATTTAATATGACAGCTTCCACATCTTGGCCGACTTTCAGTTCCTGGGATGGATGTTTGATCTTTTTCCAACTGATATCGGATATATGAATAAGGCCTTCGATGCCATCCTCTACTTCCATGAATGCGCCAAAATCTGTTATGTTTGTAATTTTCCCTTTGACACGGGATCCAGGACTAAATTTTTGCCTGAGGACTTCAAGAGGATGAGGCGTAACCTGTTTAATACCTAGGGAGATTCTTTTTTTAGCAGGGATTATATCCAGAATTGTTACATTGACTTGCTCTCCAATAGAAAGGACCTTTTTGGGATGGATAAGTTTTCGAGACCAAGTTAAATCGGAAATGTGAACCAGGCCTTCTACCCCTTTTTCAAGCTCTATAAATGCGCCAAAATCAGTAAGGTTTACGACTTTGCCTTTAGTTTTTTGGCCGATTAGATATTTCTTTTCTATGTTTTCCCAAGGGTCAGGGGAAAGTTGCTTATAACCCAGAGAAATTTTTTCCTCTTTTTCATTAAAATTAAGGACTACAACTTCAATTTCCTGGCCTGTTTGGAAATATTCAGATGGGTGATTTGTCTTTCCCCATGACATGTCGGAAATGTGCAGGAGCCCTTCTATACCGCCAATGTCAATGAATGCTCCGAAACTTGTTATGGATTTTACTTTGCCCTTGATTTTTTTATCTCTGCTTAACTGGTTGAAAACATGCTTCTTTCTTTTTTCTTTTTCATCCTGCAGGAGCAGTTTTCGGGAAAGAACAGCATTTTCATTCTTCCGGTCGAATTTTATTACTTTAAATTTGTACCTATTTCCTATAAGTTTTTTTGGTTCTTTAATAGTTCTGACATCAGCATGAGAGTCAGGAAGGAAGGTATTAATCCCGACGTTGACAATATAGCCGTTTTTTATTTTTTTAGTGATTTTTCCAATTATCCAGGTATCAAGATTGGATGCTTTTTCTAAGTTGTTTAAAGCGTTAATGGCAAGGGCTCGCTTTTTTGAAAGAATGAGATAGCCTTCTTTTAAGTTGCCTCTTTCTAGAACCGCTTCTATTTCATCACCAAGATTGATTTTCTTAATCTCCTGTTGGTTATCAAAATCTTCGGCAGGAATAATTCCCTCTGATTTAAAACCGACATCAACAAGGATGTAGCTTGGAGTAATCTTAACGACCTTTCCTTTGAGAAGTTTCCCAAGAGTTAGTTCTTTGGCATTGAACTGGTATTTCTTGAGAAGCTTTTCATAATCTTCGGATGAGATTCTTTTTTCTTTTTTTGTTAGCTCTGACATTGGAAGTCTTCTCCATAAAAGATTGGTATTTGAAGCTTGCTTTGATTTTATTTATAGCTTCTTGGATAGCTTCATGTGGAGTAGATGCACCTCCTGAAAGACCTATTTTATTAGTTCCTTTTAACATTTCAGGAGTAATTTGATCCGCTTTTTCGATGAAATATGTATTTGGTAAGATCCTTTTTGAAATTTGATAGAGTATATTGGAGTTAGAACTGTTTTTCCCTCCAATTATGAAAAGAGTGTCGACATTAGAAGCAAGTTCAGATGTGGATTTTTGTCGTGTTTGAGTGTAGTGACAGATGGTATTATAGATTTTTAAGTATTTTGTTTTTTCTATAAGAACAGCGACAACTTTCTTAAAAATGTGCAAATCTTGTGTTGACTGGGCTAGAACAGCCCTCTTTTTTTTAAGTGGCAAAATTTTTGCCTGAGCATCATTTTCCAGAATTTTTGCTGTATTCCTGCTGTATCCAATGTGACCCTGTATCTCTGGATGCTTTTTGTTTCCCACTATTACGATTTCTTCTTTCTCCTTGGCTAAGCTTTCAACAAGTTTTTGAATTTTTTTGACTATTGGGCAAGTGGCATCAATAATTTCTATTTTTTTTTGCGAAAGGATTTTGTAGATATCGGGGGAAACTCCATGGCTTCGAATGATGACAGTTCCTTCTTTTAGCCTATCCAAATTGGTTGTAGAATATATTTCCTGTTTCTCTAAGCTGGAAATCACTTGAGGGTTGTGGATTAAATCTCCAAAGGTGAAGACGTTACCGCTTTTTTGTTTACGTGTTTCCCTTGTGATTTGCAAAGCTCTTTTCACTCCGTAACAAATTCCTGAATTTTTTAAAGTTATGATTTCCATTTATTTTTTATATTAGAATAATGAAGTATACTATATTATTTGAGGCCTGTTTGTCAATTCTAACTATAGGTAAAATCTGAACTTAGCTTTATTTCCAAGAGAAAAAACCGATGCTGTGTTAACAGGAATTTTTTTCATCTTCCAGTATTTTTGTAATTTCTTCTTGAGAAGGGAGATCACCAATGCTTTGCAGACCGAAATAGGTTAAGAATCTATTTGAAGTTCTGTATATCAAAGGCCTTCCTGGACCTTTCTTTCTACCCACTATTTTTACCAATCTTTTCTGGAGCAAGCTTTTTAATGAGGATGTAGAATCAACTCCTCTTATGGCAGAGATTTCTGCAAGAGTTATTGGTTGATAGTAGGCAATTGTTGATATTGTCTCAAGGGCTGCTGGAGATAGTTTGTTTTTTCTGTTGACATTGAGAAGGCGTTTTATCCATATGTCGTAATCAGGATTTGTTGAAAATAGTAAGCCACCCGCAGCCTGGATAATTTGAATTCCTCTCTTATTAGTGGAGTAGCGCTCAAGGAGATCATTTATTGCGATTTGAATATCTTCATCTTGAAATTCTGTCAGGGTACTTTTAATTTTATCGAATGACAATGGTTCAAGAGAAACAAAAACAAGAGATTCAATGATTTCTTTCAAGCTTGCCTTCATTAGCAATTCTCTTTACGAAGCCAGACTTTAATAGACCGAAAAAGATTTTCTTGGATAGCTATTACTATTCTTGCTTTTATAAGTTCTAATAGACAGAAAAAGGAAAGGACTGCTTCTTCCATGCTTTCCTGTTCATTGAAAAAGTCTAGAAAATCGAGAAATTTATCTTTATGTAAAGTAGATAATATTTCTTCCATTTTTTCTTTTACAGAATATGTTTTTCCTTTTATGGTTTGAAGGTTTTCTTGTTCTTTCCTTTTCATAATAGAGAAAAAAGCTTCCGCAAGACCAAACAATGAGACCTCTATTAAGTCGAGATTATCTGAATGGGATAAGGGTGGTAAAAAGTTCCTATGCCATTCTGGGAGACGGTCTTTTTCTTTTTCTCTCAAGATAGAGCATGCAGCTTTGATTTTTTGATAATCCAGAAGCCTATCGACAAGGAGTTGACGTGGGTCTTTTTCTTCTTCAAGGGCATTCATTTGGGGGAGAAGCATCTGCGATTTTATATGGATTAGGAGAGCGGCTATTAGCAAAAATTCAGCCTCACGTTCCAGATTTATATTTTCCTTTTGATCAAGATATTTCAAGTATTCTCTTGTTATTGTTGCGATAGGGATATCATGAATATCGATTTTTTTCTTTTTGATTAAAAAAAGGAGAAGATCCAAGGGGCCTTGAAAAACCTCTAGCTTGACTTCGTAGCTTTTTGAAATGTCCATGAAGATTTAATAGCCATAAAATGTTTTAAAAACCAATAGCAGCCCTGACCTCCTGCATGGTTTTCTGGGCTACTTCTCTGGCTTTTTTATTCCCCTCTTTTAGAATATCCCAAACAATGTCAGGATTTTTTTCAAATTCTTTCCTTTTATTCTGTAAGGGAGCAAGAATACTGTTTATGCTTTCAATAACGACGTTTTTGCAGTCTAAACAGCCTATTTCTGCAGTCCTGCAGGCCATAGCCAGTTCATGCCTTTTCCCTTCGGGAACAAAAGCCTTATGAAGTGAAAAGACAGGGCAATCTTCCGGGATTCCAGCATCTGTACGTCGTTTACGGCGAATGTCAGTCATCATTGTTGAAATTTTTTTTCTGATTACTTTTGGTGTATCTTTTATGAAAATCGCATTCCCGAATGAATTACTCATTTTGCGTCCATCTGTCCCCGCAAGTTTTGGAACTTCTGTGAGCAGTATTTGAGGTTCAGGAAAAATATTCCCGTAAAAACGGTTAAAGCGTCTCGTGATTTCCCTGGCCAATTCCAAATGAAAGGCTTGGTCTTCTCCAACAGGTACAACTTCGGCTTTATAAATAATAATGTCAGCCGTTTGAAGGACAGGATAGCCAAGAAATCCGTATGTGTTGATATCCTTGCCCCGAAGTTCGCGGCGCATTTCTTTGAAAGTGGGGACTCTTTCCAGCCATGGAAGGGGAATGATCATGGAAAGAAGAAGATGAAGTTCTGCATGTTCCTTGATTTCAGATTGGACAAAAAGAACACTCTTAGCGGGGTCTAATCCTATACTTAACCAATCTGCCGCATATTCAAAAGTGAAGTCCTTGATAAGTTTGGGATTCTGGTATTCAGAGCTGAATGCGTGCCAGGTAACGATGGAATAAAAACATTTGTATTGATCTTGTAATTTGAGCCAGTTGCGAAGAGCGCCAGCCAGATGACCAAGATGAAGAGGCCCTGTCGGCCTCATCCCGCTCAGGACAACCTGTTTCTTTTTTTCTGATATCACAAAAATAATCCAAGTAAAAAATTAACAATTCCCAGTATTACGCCAATAATTGAACCTAAAATTCCAGTCATTAATAATATGAGAATAATGAAAAATCCATAAGGACTGAGTTGTTCATATTTTTGGGCAGCTTCATGAGAAAGTAAGCCCATTAGAACACCACTTCCATCAAGAGGTGGGATTGGAATAAGATTAAAAACTGCTAAAATAATATTGATTTGAATAGTGCTGTACAGAATTAAAAATATTCCAGAAGCTAGATTAAAGTATTCTGTTTTTGTCACAAACAGAGGTTTAAGAAGGATAATAACTAAAAAAGCAAGAAATGCCACTAACATGTTTGATATTGGTCCGGCAGCAGAAATAAGGAGGTTGTCCCTCCTGGGGTTTCTCAAGTTTCGGGGATTAACAGGGACTGGTTTTGCCCAGCCGAAAGGTGGAACTTTCATCAAAACAAGGATAACAGGAAGAAGGATAGTGCCAATAGGATCTATGTGAGCTAATGGATTTAAAGTAACTCGGCCCATAGCAAATGCAGTTGGATCTCCTAATTTATATGCAGCCCAACCATGAGCAGCTTCGTGGATAGTTATGGCAAACAGTACTACAAAAAGGCTGATGATAATGGATGCAATATTCATTTTAAACCAGACGTAATATATAACATATCAACTATAAAGAGTAAACCAATTATCATAATCGAAGATCCCCTAATTTATTCTCATCTTTTTCCATTCATGCTGTCGGGATCAGGTCAGCTGCTTCTAAAACACGCAGGATTTGCCCCAGCGAGTCAAGCTCAGCTCACTTTTCGGCTTTGCTCTATTCTCCTTTCAGTAGAAGAAACGTGCCTGCTCAGCCTCCAAATGGTTTTCTCAATCAGCTGACCTGATCCATCCTGAATTATTCATATAGAATGCCGATACCTTTACTTGACCTTGATGAAATCTGCTTTTCAGCATGATTTTTTGCAAGATTGAGAGAGTCGCTTTCTTTATTGAATTTAATTTTAATTATAATCGGCATTCTTTACCCTTTGGGCGAGCCGATCTTACCGCATCTGCTTCGTTACAGCGCATTCGTGGTGAAGGACCACAACTTCATGCGCTGTGCCTTGCATCTGCAGCAACCTCAACTCGTGAATAATCCAGGTTCTCCTGAATTATTCATAAAACGGGATGTACCTGCAAATATTTTTACAGTTTTACAGAAAACTTATTTAACCTGAATTATTCATAAAGAATGCCGACACCAATATATATTTTCTGTTATATCTGCAAGTTACGTTGATTTTTCCTTCAGTATAACATTCAGCTCTTTTCCCCTGCACTTCTTTTCCTCTATATCGGCATTCTTTACGCTTTGGACTCGAGGATAACCCAAGTTCGTCTGGATTATTCATGAAAAATTATCGCATTTAAGGAAAATATTATTATTTTATAGTTTAAGATGGTACGAAAATTGCATCTAGGTTTTGAGTGGGAAAGGCGTTTGTGTTATTGATTGTCTATTTTTTTGTTATAATGCAAGTATTATCGTACTAGTATAATGAAAACAAAATTAAATACAGGGTTGATTTTCCTGGTTTTATTCCAATTTTTGCTATTAAATCCAGCTTTTGCCGTTAATCAAAGCGTAGATGAATTTATTACTGAAATCCAAGAGGCTTTAGAATCAAAAGATATTAAAGCTTATTTAAATTGTTTTTATGGAAACATTAGACAACAAGCCAGAATTGATATTACAGAGATGTTTGAAAACTTGAAGATGGAAAAAGCCATGATTTTCAAGTGTTATTCAGAGCAGAAAAAAGATGATAATGCAAATGTATATCTTAGAGTTCTTTTCGAAAATTCTTATTCTGTGATTATTAAAGTGTGGAATCTCGGGCTTAAAAAAGAGGATGGCCGCTGGAAAATTATGAAAAAGGGTATAATCGGAGAAACAAAGAACCTTTATAAAATCCACATCCCTTCTGAGAGAGCAGAGAGAGTAAAGTCAGTTGAAATTAAACATGTAGATATTAAAATTAGTCTTAAAGATGCTGTTGTCTTCTACGATAATATTCCAGGGTTTGAAACGGCACTCCTTGTTATAGGAAAGGGAAATCTGGATTTTTCACCTTCACTGCCAAGGGAAAGGCATCAACTGGAATTACTCTACAAAAATAATTTTATAAAAGATAAGCTTGAATATGTCTATCTTCGTTTTTCCCCCTCTTTTTTTGTAAATAATATCAGAATCGAAAAGGATAAGGGGAATAAACACCTTGTTACCCAGGAAGAAAAGAGCATGGCATATTCACTGTTTGTAAAACATTATTCCCGTTCTTTCACTACTGAGAATTCTCTCAACAGTGAGTTGCTTTCTTTTTTGCCTGGAGGAGATGAAGCGGTTTTTGAATTTGAAGGGAAAAAAATTGGGAATTTTTCTTATATTTATTCTCCCTTTTCAGAGGAAGAAGTACATTTTTTCCAGTGGAAAAATGATAAAATCATCAATCTTTATTCGCCATCAGAGGGTAGTATAAAAAAGAAATTGTTTATTTCATTTGTCCAAACATTTGATGTCAAGAATTACCAGATTGATGTTAATTATCATCCAAAAGAATATTATTTTTCTGCAAAAGCGAAAATCGAAATAGATCCATTAGTTGATTCTTTGGATTTGATAAAGTTTAGATTAAATCCTGATCTAGAGATTCTGCGCATCAATGATGAAAATAAACATGAATTGTTTTATACCCGGGACAGGTTGAGAAAATTAATATATGTTTACCTTTTTCAGCTTAAAGATAAGAAAAAACCGTTCTCAATTGAAGTGTATTATCGAGGCAAGATAGCCCCAAGTAAAAAGATAGACGATACACTCCCATTATATCAAATGAATGATGGTACTTTACGCCGTATGCCAAGGTTTGAGACGGATATTTATACACGAAAGACATATTGGTATCCTGTTCCGCCTGGCGAGGATTATTCTTGTGCCCGTTTAAAAATAATCATTCCACCTGGATATTCATGCGTATCTAATGGAAAATTAGTTGAGCAATATAGACTGAAAGATTTGGAAAATGTTGAAGATATTAAGAATGTAGGATTCCAGGTCTATGTGTTTGAAGCAAAAAAACCTATCAAATATCTTGCATTTGTTGTGGGAAAGTTTTTAAAAAAGAATGAATCTACCGAGCCTATTCCTATTAAGTTCTTCAAGGATTTAGGGATTCGTACTAAGAAATGGGACGTTTTTGAGGAAGCAAAAAGAATTTGCCAGTTTTATGAAAGCAAATTTGGTCCTTTCCCATTCGAAAAACTAAGTATAGTAAGTGTTCCTTGGACTCAAACCGGAGGAATTAGCACATCTTCTTTTATTGTCCTTAACGAATTGCCGCAGTTTTCTGGGAATAGACGTGTTATTAGTACTAATAGCCCGGTTAATCTCGGCCGCTGGAGGGAATTTTTTCTGGCTCATGAGATTGCCCACCAGTGGTGGGGGCAGGCTGTAAGTTGGGATACTTATCATGATCAGTGGATAAGTGAAGGATTGGCTCAATTTGCGGCGGTTCTTTATTTAAAAGATAAATATGGAGAAACTATTCTTCCTTATATCCTCAAAAAATTCTCGAACTGGACACGAAAAAAGGCAAAATGGGGTTCTATAACTATGGGCTCTCGAATCAGCCATTTTGATTATGAAGCATATCAGGCTATTGTTTATGACAAAACTTCTTTAATTCTAAATATGCTGAAGGATTATCTGGGTGAAGATTTATTTTTTAAAGGATTTAGGGAGTTTTTCAGCCGGCACAAGTACAGCGCAGCACGTTCAAATGACTTTTTTAAAATTTTTAAAGAAGTTTCAGGAAAAGACTTAAGTGAGTTTTTTATTAAATGGTTCCACTCTTACTCTCTTCCTACAGTCAATGTACTTCATTCTATCCAGGAAGAAAATGAAGGATATCTTCTTAAATTTAAGATTGTGCAGTCGAAAGATTTGTTCATATTCCCGCTTTGGATAGAATGGCAGCAGAAAGGAACTAAGGTTAGGAAGCAAGTTTTTGTCAATAAGAAAGTAATCGAGGTTTCCTTCAAATTAGGAGAAAAGCCGAGAGACATAAAAATAAATCCAGATAAAGCGGTGCCCGGGTATTTTTAATGACCCTTGATACGGCAAGTGCAATTTACATCACAGAGTTGGATGGGTTAGAGGTTATTGACATCTATCTTAAGCCTCTTGATCATCTCATTCAAAGTAGTGGGCTTGACTTCCAAAAAGCTGGCAGCTTTTTTTTGAACTCCATTTGTTTTTTTAAGAGCATTGATAATGGCAGTTTTTTGGTATTTCAGAAGATCCTTTTTGAGATTGATCTTGTTATCGGAGGGGAAAAATACAGTTTTTTCCGCTTCTTGAGATTTTAATAGAAATGGAGGGAGGTTCTCTCGAGTAATAATCTTAGATTTAGTCAGGACAACTGCTCTCTCTATTAGGTTTTCCAGTTCCCTGATGTTTCCCGGCCAATCATAGTTATTTATGACTTCCATGGTGTCTTCAGAAATACCGATAATTTTTTTGTTGTTTTCCTTGCTGTAAATCTCTAGAAAATGCTTGACAAGAAGAGGAATATCTTCTTTTCTTTCCCGGAGGGACGGAAGCTCAATTTTGATGACGTTTAAGCGGTAGAAAAGGTCTTCACGGAACATTTTCTGCCCAATAAGATACTCCAGGTCTGCGTTTGTGGCTGCAATGACTCTTGTATCGACTTTGATTGTTTTTGTGCCTCCTAGTTTCATGAATTCTCTGTCTTGCATGACTCGAAGTAATTTTGCCTGAGTTTCTAAATTGATAGAGGAAATTTCATCAAAAAAGATGGTGCCTTTATCAGCAGCTTCGAATAGCCCCTTCTTTTGACTTACTGCTCCTGTAAATGCCCCTTTAACATGACCAAAAAGATGGCTCTCCAATAGATCTGGAGGGAGTGAGCCGCTGTTGACGATTATGAATGGGGAATTATTACGATTGCTGTTATGGTGTATTGCTCTTGCAACCAGTTCCTTTCCCGTACCGCTTTCCCCTTGAATTAGAATAGTGCTCCGAGTAGGGGCTGAAGCCTTTATGATTTCAAAAACATTGTCCATGACATTGCTTTTACCGATAATATTTTCAAAACTGAATTTTTTCTTGAGTTCATCTTTTAAACGAAGGTTTTCTTCTTGCAGCTTTTTATGTTTAATGGCCCTTTCGATTATTAATATCAGCTCGTCATGTTTGAAAGGCTTTTGGATATAATCAAATGCTCCCATTTTCATTGTAGAAATCGCAGATTCCACAGAGGCATATGCTGTGATGATAATGATAACTGCGAATGGGTCTATCTTTTTTATCTTTTTAAAAACTTCTATACCGCTCATTCCAGGCATGAGAAGGTCCAGAAGTATCAGGTCATATGTTTGGGAAGGATGCTTTTCTAACGCTTCTTCTCCGCTGGAAGAAATTTCAACTTCATATCCTTCAGATGTTAAAAGCTCTCCCAGGACCTCATGGATAATTGGTTCATCATCTATGATGTGAATAATTCCTTTTTGTGCCATTTTTCTATCTAATAGATCTTCCTTTCTTTTTTGTTTTATCTAAATCCATTGGAATTGAAACAATGAAAAGAGAACCTTTTCCTTTCTCACTTTCCACAGTGAGTTGGCCTTCATGTTCTTTAATAATAGCATAACTGATGGAGAGGCCAAGTCCTGTTCCTTTCCCAATGCCCTTAGTTGTAAAGAATGGGTCAAAAATTTGTGGCAAATGTTGAACTTTAATTCCTCTTCCCGTGTCTTCGATTTTTATCACAGCTAGATTGTCCACTTGGGATAGTCCAATCTTAAGTGTTCCTCCGGTTGGCATGGCATCTATTGCGTTGATAATGATATTAATGAATACTTGTTGAAGTCTATCTTCCTGAGCCCAGATGGGCCTTATGTGGGATAGATTGAGATCTAAATTTATATTCATATCTTTTAGTTTGTAATCGATGAGAGAGATAATCGTCCTGAGGCTTTCTCTAAGATCTACTTTATAAAATGACGATTTTGATGGGCTGCGGGAGAAATTAAGGAGATTTTTAACGATTCGAGCGACTTTTTCGGTTTGAGTATCGATTTTTTTTAGTATTTGGGAATGTGGAGATTTGGAAAGTTTTTTTTGTAATATCTGAACATAACTTGAAATTCCTGTTAATGGAGTATTTATTTCGTGAGCTACTCCAGCTGAAAGCAGTCCGATAGAGGCGAGTTTTTCTGAAGTAAGGAGTTGTTGTTGAAGTGAGATTTTTTCTGTAATGTCTTCAAAGACAATAATTGTTCCGTAGGGGTTCAATTTGTTGTCAAGCAAGGGAGTTTTAGCAATGTCAAATATCTTTTTCCCCCCGTCGGGCATTCCTATGGCGATTTCACTTAAAAGGCGGAGTCCTTCCTGGGTGTCCGGGGGGAAAAGTAGTTGAAAAATCTTCTGGCCCAGCACATCAATTAAGCTTTTCTCTATCGCTTCTTCTTTTTTCTTGGAAAATGTTTCTTCAAGCACTCGATTCCATCCTGTGATTTTCCCTCTCTGGTCAAGGACTGCTACTCCTACAGTTAGACTTTCTATAATGTTTTCGCTGTATTCTTTAAGTCTTCCGAGTTCAAGTGCCCTGATATTGGCTTGATTATAGAGATATGCATTTTCCAGGGCTAATGCTACGGGTGAAGATATTGTTCTTAAGAGTTCCCAGTCTTCGGAATTGAGGAATGTATTGTCTGCTTTTTTCCCCATTCCTAGGCAGCCGATCAATTTATCTTCAACTTTTAACGGCATTAGGTGGAAAAAGCCAAAGGAGGAAAGCTCTTTAAATTTTGTCTGAAGGCTTTTCTTTTCAGTAAGCGAGTATGCAGAAAGAAAGTCTGTTTTTTTTAAATGTTGATAGAGCTGGCTATCGAATGAAATATGAGGATTTTTAGTAGGGAGGCCGCCTCTAGACTTTAGTATATAGAAAGTATTTTCTTTGTCCTCATCCGGAAGGAGGAATGCAATGTATTTGAGTGAAAGGGCATTTGCGATTAGTTCAAGGAGAGATTCAGACAAATTTTGAAGGTTTCTCTCCTGACTCAGTTCTTGACTGATTGATAGGAGAGTTTTACGGTATTTATAACTTCTTTTATAAATAGCTCTATCCAGAAGCGCTTGAATAAGTTTTTTTAAGGGGGAAAAAAGTGTTGCGCCCAGAACTATTGCAAGTATTCCTAAAATAATTGCATTGAGTCTATTCTCGGAAAAAATTTTGGTCTGAGAGCTGACAATAAAGTAAAAGATCGCGATGACAACATAAGAAGAGATCAGTGGAATGGCTTTTTTTAGAAGAACTTCCACGTCCATAAGTTTATATTTAGAGATTGAATAAGCAAAGGTTAGTGGGATAAGAGCTTGAAAAATAACTGTAAGTTCAGCTGCTTTTGAAGGGACATGTCCCATTATGAATGGGATTATATAGAAAAATACAAATGGAATAATACCAAACCCAAGGCCATAGACAATCCATTTAAGTTGTTTTTTAGCAATAAGATTTGAACATTTAATAGTGTCATGGAAAAGTACAACAAAAGTAATAATCGAAAATAAACCAAAGTGGAAAAGCTCAAGTTTTTCAGATGTCTGGTTGAATCGGAGAATAAAAGGATCTTTTAGATTTAAAGCATTTGGAAGATGAATAAAAATTTTGGCTAGGAAGAGAATCATGCCAGGAAAATACAGGATGTAAATAGAGGAAAGTTTATTTTTAAGATTTTTTTTCCGTTTTGGAAAAATAATAAAGAAGTGAAGCAACAAAGGAGGAAAAACAAGAAAAGCAATTTTATCCAGCCAGTAAAATGTACTGTCGAGTGTGTTCAGATAGCCGGTAGGCGAGAATATTTGGAAGGAATAAAAGACAATAGAAATAAGCAGGAAGAATATATGAGGTAAAGAGAAAGGCTTTTTCGAGTTAATAAAAACAATTAGTCCTATGATAAGAGTAGTAAGGCCGATGAGCGCAAGGAAAAAGTAGATGATATTAGTTCCTTTTTTACTCAGATAATTTAATGGAGGGAAGATCTGATCCCCTTCATGTATGATTTCGTATATAACCTTTTGATCTGAACTTTCTGCAACCCAGAGATTTTTTGCTATATCTATTATATTTTCTACTGGGTTATTATTGATGGAATAAAGAATGTCTCCTTTTTTAATCCCTGCTAAGTAGGCTGGGCTGTCCACTTCGACTTTTACAGCAACAAGCCCTTGAGCCCTTTCTTTCCAGGTTACTCCGTCTGTAGGTTCTTTCCATGTGATTTTTTTATAGATATTTATCCCTCCCAGAAGAAGAAGTCCTAGGATGGGAAGGATTGCTAAATAAATTTTCTTATTCATATTAACAAAGTGCAGTGATCGGTTTCCCTTTTAAAATGTTTGGTCTTTATAGTAATCCAAATTTTTGAATCGTTATTATAAAAAATATATGGTGCGCTCATTGTAAAATATGTTTTTCTCCGGCCCTGACAGCCCATTTGATGCTTGGCTGATTCAAATATTTTTTCAATGCTATATTCTCTTTAAGGCCCAGGGGATTTGTGTTTCTGGACAGGAAGGTGCTCATGTAATCATACTTAGGTTTTTTTACGTTTTGTGGGTGATCTTCTATTTTTAAGGAAATAAATAGATTAGATGTATCATATCCACGTTCTGCTAGGGAAGATGCGATGAATAACACAAGCAAAAACAGGATGAAAGAAGAAAAAATTTTGTTTTTCACTTTTCTTTAAAAATAAACGTTTCACTCAATCTTGTCAATATATTGTGCGTGTTTTCGACATAACTGAGTTAGCCTGAACTATTCATAAAAAATGTCGATACTTAGAATAACAATATTCATATCAAGATGTTAACTTGACTTTTCAGGAAGATTAGGATGATACTTTCATTCGGGAAGTCACTTCTATTTATAATCGACATTTTTTACCTTCCAGGCGAGCCGATCTTACTGTATCTGCTTCGTTGCAAAGGATTTGCGGTGGACGGCCACAGCTTCATCCTTTACGCTTCGCATCTACAGCAACCTCGACACGTGAATAACTCAGGTTGGTCCAAGTTGACAAAAATAAAATGATTAAATAACATGTGAATTAAAAAGAAGCAAATTTGAAATGCCCTATTTTAATTGCCGTTTAGCCACTGAAGACGGCCGTGTTTTTACCCGGTCTTTTTTTGGGAATTCTTTGATCCAATGTCAAAAGAATTTTGAAGCAGAAGGATTTTGTGTGTTATCGGTTAAAAGAGACTGGAAAAGGATAGAAATTTCTGCTTTTCCTTTTGAAAAGAAGATTAAAGATAAAGATTTTATTATGTTTAATCAGGAGCTTGTGGCACTCATAAAGGCAGGTTATCCGGTACTTAAGAGTATTGAGATAATAATTAGCCGTGTTAAGAATGTACATCTTAAAGAGTTGTTGATATTGGTTGAGAGTGAGATCCGTGCTGGAAAATCCCTCTCGCAGGCTTTTGTACCTTATGAGAAGGAGTTTTCCAAGGTTTATGTTGCCTCTCTAATGGCTGGGGAGCAAAGTGGAAACTTGGCAGGAACTATCAGCCGTTTTATTAGCTATATAAAAATTATTTCACAAACTAAATCGAGAATTAGGTCCGCCCTTACATATCCTTTAATACTCCTCTTGTTTTCTTTTGTACTCATCTCGATACTTATAAATTTTATCCTTCCCAGGTTTTCTGAGTTTTATTTGGATTTTGATGCAAAACTTCCTGCTATTACAAGAGGTCTGATATCTTTTTCTGTTGCTGTGAGGAATAATTTATTTTTTATCATTGCAGTTGTATTTTTACTTTTTTTAATATATTTGCAGATGAAGAAAAAAGGAAAAGGTGTTATATTGCTGGACAGGATCAAGCTCAAAATTCCCTATGGACGCACGATATTGTTGGAATCAGCAATTTCACTGTTTTGTCGCTCTCTTAGTCTTCTTCTTGAAGGAGGAATTTCGCTTCTTTCATCTATTGGCATTGCCAGCCACTCTGTCCCGAATAAATTCCTTCTGAAAAAGATGAAGAATGTTCCTGATCATATAAGAAACGGAGAGACCCTGTCAGAGTCTCTGAAAGAGGCTGGCTATTTTCCCCCCCTGGCTTTGGATATGATTCGTATTGGGGAAACATCAGCAAATCTTGAAGAGATGCTTTCAGATGTAGCTGAAGTTTATGACGAAAGTATAAGGATGAGAATCGACAAATTTATTTCTTTGACCGAACCGATTATCATAATCATTATGGGCATAATTACGGCAGTAATGCTTCTCTCTGTGTATCTGCCGATTTTTAACATAATAAGAGTTGTTCAATGACAGATAAAAATAAACAAGAGAACATTCTTCGTTCAGAAGAAATCGCAACAAAAAAAATAGCTGAGAGATACAATGTTCCTTATGTTGACCTTTCCTCATTTGTGTTAAACAGGGAATTAGTTAAGTCTTTTCCTGTTGATTTTCTTTACCGTTTGAGCTTTATTCCTTTAGAAGATAACGGTGAAACTGTTAAGATAGCTATAGCTGATCCTTCAGACATCGCGACAATTGATTCTATAGAAGCCTTCCTAGGAAGAGAAATAGAGGTTTATGCTGCCTCGGAAAGAACCATTCATGAAGCACTTCGAAAAAGTGAAGCGACTCTTCAGGTCCTTAAGAATGCCTCAGAAGGATTTATCCAGGAGGTTGTCGAGGAAGAAAGGGACAAAGGAGAAGAGGTCATCTCTGTTGAGAAACTTGCAGATCAGGAAAGCTCTATCATAAAACTTGTTAATTCAATTATTTTCACGGCTGTCCAAAAAAGAGCCAGTGATATTCATATTGAGTCAAGGGAAAACGGGGTCATTATAAAGTATCGTATTGATGGAGTTTTGAATGAAGCTATGGAGCCGATTGACGGCAGTTTTCAATCACCCATTATTTCCAGAATCAAGGTCGTTTCTGATCTGGATATAGCTGAAAGGAGAGTCCCTCAGGATGGAAGATTCAGGCTGAAAATCAAAGATAAAACTATAGATTTTCGTGTTTCTATCATGCCTTGTATCTACGGGGAGGATGCTGTAATACGGATTCTTGATAAAGAAATGATAACCGAAGCAATATCTGAATTGAGATTGGATTTACTCGGTTTTTCTGAGAAAGTTCTGAAAAAATTCAGAAAGTATATTATTCAGCCTTATGGAATGATACTTGTAACCGGGCCAACTGGAAGCGGAAAAACAACAACATTATATGCAGCATTAAGTGAGATTAAATCCCCTGAGGACAAAATTATTACTATTGAAGATCCTGTTGAGTATCAAATAGAAGGAATAACTCAAATCCCTGTGAATGAAAAAAAAGGTTTAACCTTTGCGCGCGGGTTGAGATCCATTTTAAGGCATGACCCTGATAAGATTATGGTTGGTGAGATAAGAGACCAGGAGACTGCTCAGATAGCTATTCAATCTGCCCTAACAGGCCATCTTGTTTTTACAACTGTCCATGCCAATAATGTGTTTGATGTAATAGAACGATTCCTTCATATGAAGGTTGACCCCTACAGCTTTATATCCGCATTGAACGTTATTCTGGCTCAGAGGCTTGTAAGAATTCTGTGCCCTAAGTGTAAGAAAGCTGTTAAATACAATAATCATCAGCTGCTTGACTCTGGCCTTGATCCAAAGGAGTATGAACATACAGTTTTCTACGAAGCCCAAGGGTGTCAGGAGTGTAGTTATACCGGGCATCAAGGGAGAACAGCAATAGCTGAGCTGTTAGAGCTGTCTGATAATGTGCGGGAGATGATTCTGGCTAGAAAACCTCTTTCGGAAGTTAAAAAGAGAGCTAAAACTGAGGGAGTAATCTTTCTGAGGGAAGTTGGATTGGAGAAAGTGTTAAAAGGGCAGATAAGCTTGAACGAACTAAACAAGGTGACATTTGTCGAATAAGGAAAATAAGGAGATTTCGGTTTCCGAGATGCGAGATAAACAGACCGTTTTATTTAAGGACAAAATAAGGGATTATTTTGCCAGGCCTCGGCTATATGATTTAGGTGTTCAGATATCATCCCATTATATTAGTGGGATACAGGTCCTGCCGAAAGAAGGAAAAACAAGACGCCATTTTGTTCTTCCTCTTGAAGGAGGAACAATTAATCCTTCTTTTAACAAGAAGAATATAACAAATAGTGAGTTATTGGAGAATAAAATAAAGGAAGGATTGAAAAAAATCCATATCAGTGCCCACAATATTGTTTTTCTTCTTCCTGAGCTGTCCCAAAAAACTTTTGTCTTTAATTTTGATTCTTTCCCATCCTCTCAACAGGAAAGAGAACATCTCATCCGTTTCAGAGCAAATAAACAAATGCCATTGCTTCCTGATGATATCAGGTTATCTTTTGACATAAGAAAATCAAACAGGTCAAAAAAAATTCTTACAACGATTGCCAGATCTTCTGTGATAAAAGAATACGAAAATTTATTTGGCAAGCTCCATCTGAAAGTGAGAGTAGTTGGGATTCCGTCCCTGAGTGTGTCGAATTTGCTTAATAAAGAAAGTGAAAAAGATATAATGTTTATCAATGTTGAGGAAGATTCGTTTAGTCTTGTGGTTAATATAGATTCAGAAATTGCTCTCTACCGTCAAAAGCCTTTTGGAGCCAATCATAATAATCATAATTCAGAGGCCCAAAAAATAAGACATCTTGTTCAGGAGGTAAAAAACACAGTCAATTTCATTGAGGATAGAGATAAAAGGCGAATTAGCTGCATTATAATCCGTCTAGGTTTGCTGGATAGGGAAGAAGAAATGTTTGTGGGCTTGAAAGAAAAATTGCATTATCCGCTGAAGAAGATTGAGTCTTATCTGAATTTTAATATTCCATTGAAAGAAAAAGAGATATTATCGCCATTGATAGGTCAGCTATTATGAAGGTTTATAGAAAAATAGATTTGAATTTAGCCAGCCGTCCTATACAGAATAGAAAGCTGTTCTATTTCCTGGGGGTTCTGATTGTTATTATTTTTATTTTTATTTCAGTTGCTGGAGGAAATATTTATTTTAAAAACAGGATCAAAATTAAAGATATTAAAACTTCAATTGCGAAGATAGAACAGACAATTAAAGATGTTCAAAAAGAAGAGAAAACATATATAAGTCAGATTGAGGATAAAATAAGGGATTATAAGGAAAAAGCGGATCTGGTGAACAGCTTGATTTTAAGAAAAACTTTTTCCTGGACGGATTTACTTTCGGCTTTAGAAGATTGTCTTCCTGAAACAAGTTATATTATTTCCTTAACCCCTTCTCTTAAGGGAGATTCTGAAATGGGGGTGAGGTTCGAGGTCCTTTCTCCTGGTCTTGAAGAACTCTTGGATCTCGTTTCCAGTTTAAATTCTATGAATTTTAAGCATATAAGAGTCATGAGTGAGTCGAGAGATGACTCTGGCTATTTACTTTCGGAGATTTCTTTGACCTATGAAAGAAATATTTGACCTTTTAAACCGGAAAGAGCGAAGGGCCCTGCTTTTGCTTTGCTTTTTGGCAGCTGCGGCACTCACATTTTATTTTACTGTTGCTGCAGCAGAAAGAAACACGTATTTTCGTTCTCGTGTTTATCTTTCTGAGAAACAGAAGGATCTGCAAAATGTAATATTGAACAGGGAAGAAAAGAAACATGAATGGCTTAAGTGGGAAGAGACCTGCAAGGATATGATCGAGCTGAAAGAAAAACATTTTTATAGTGAAGATGAGGGAATCAAGCCTTTAAGAAATGACCTTCAGCGAATTTTTAACGAATCGAGAGTTTGGGGTTCTCCAATAAAATATGATTATTCTGAATTTGAAAAAGAAAAAATCAAGAAAGTAAAAATCAGTTTTGTTATAGCAGGATCCTATTTTTCCCTGAAAAAATTTATTCATTGTCTAGAAGAATTTCCAAAGTTCTTGGTTATAGAAAAAATAGATTTTCCAGGAATTGATTCTCAAGGAAGACAAGAATTAAGAATTAGTTTAGCAGGCTATTATGAAAGTTAAAAAGCTGGCAATAGTGTTTTTTCTTTTTATGTTAAGTGCTGTATTTTGCCTTTTCTCTATAGATGGAGATCTCCAGGAGGCAAGCCAGAAAAATAAGGAGAAGAGTTTTATCAGGAAAGACTTATTACTAAAGGAAAGCAGGAAACTGAAGCCTCCGAGGAGAAACATTTTTTCTTTGCAAAAGATCAGGTTTGGGGAGAATGAATTTTGGGGAGATAAACAGGAAGAACCCGGTTCAATTGAAGGAAGACAGAATATAAGAATGGGTCAAACTGGCTCTGAAATGGAGCTGAGATATATTGGTTACGTTTGTTCTGACCAAAAAATTGTTGCTTTGATTATTTTTGGAGGAGAAACTCTTGCAGTGGAAGAAGGAGAGGTGATTGGAGATAGTACTAAAATAAGTAAGATCGTTCCTGAAGAAATTAATATTATCTGGCCGGATTTCACAAAAAAGGCGTATTCCTTAGAAGGGGAAAAACCATGAAAAAAACAACGTTTTTATTAATAATATCCCTTACTTTTTGGGGCTGTATAACATTCAGCCAGAGCTATAAATTGGGTACAGATGCTGCTATCAACAAGGATTGGGATGAGGCAGTCAGGTATTATGAAAAAGCTGTTCTTGAAGATGCAGAGAATTCTGTATACAGAATTGCATTGTTCCGTGCAAAAATATCAGCCAGCTACATGCATCTCATAGAAGCCCGAAAGCTTGCCTCAGATGGAAAGGAGAAGGAAGCTCTCTCTGAGTATGAAAGAGCCCTTTATTATGACCCTTCGAACAGGGCTATTGTAGAAGAGGCAAGAGGCTTGACAGAAGAAAAGGTTGAAGAGAAAAAGGAAAAAGTGGTCAAGATAGAGCCTCCAGTAAGGCTTAAAGCTGGGGAAGAGAAAATTCAATTAAAATTTATACATGAGGCAAGCCTGCGTTCAATTTTTCAGGCTCTAGGGAAGTACGCTCAAGTAAACATCATCTTTGATGAGATGTTCAAGGACAAGCCATTTTCAGTTGACCTTATAGATATGAGTTTTGAGCAAGCTGTAAGTTTTCTCTGTATGGCTTCTAAGAACTTTTACAGAACGATTAATGAAAAAACAATTATTATTATTCCGGATAATATCCAGAACAGGATGAGGTATGAATTAAATGTCATGAAGACCTTTTACCTTTCGAACATTAATGCTCAGGATATTATGGGTTCTCTTTCACAGGCACTGCGCACCCAGATGAAAGCTCCGGTTATTATGGTTGATAAAAATTTAAACTCGATCACAGTAAAAGATACTCCCCAAGTTGTTGAATTAGCCGAGAGAATTATCAAACTCTGGGATAAGCCAAAAGGAGAGGTCGTTATTGATATAGAAATAATGGAAGTATCCAGGATCAAGCTGAGAGATATGGGTCTGGATTTTGATCAAAATATTGTTGGGTTGATATACACCGGTGCTGAAGGAATATCTGAATCTGGGTGGCAAAGCATGAAGGGTTTAGATTTTTCTAAATCAGAGAATTATCAAATTACTTTACCGACAGCCTTTTTACGGTTCTTAGAATCGGATATAGATACAAAAATAATAGCTCAGCCGAGACTTCGGGGAATTGAGGGAGAAAAAATTGAGTATATGGTAGGAGATGAAATTCCCATTCCTCAAACTACTTTTTCTCCTATTGCAGCAGGAGGAATAAGCATACAGCCTGTGACTCAGTATCAGTTCAAGAATGTTGGGATCGATGTAAAGATTACACCTAGGATTCATTATGAAAAGGAGATTACGCTTGAGTTAGAAATAAAAATAAAAGCACTTGGTGGCACAGGCTTTGCAGATATCCCAATTATCACAACCCGGGAAGTTAAGAATGTAATAAGGCTTAAGGATGGAGAAACCAACCTGCTGGCAGGGTTGTTGAAAGATGAGGAGAGAAAAACTGTAAAGGGGATAGTAGGCCTGAAAAACATTCCGGTTCTAGGAGGTCTTTTTTCCAGAACTGATCAAACAATACAACAGACAGATGTTATTATGACTATTACTCCTTATATTCTCCGCATGATTCCGCTTAAAGAAGAGGATTCAGAGCCTCTCTGGATTAATCTGGAAGGGATGACTTCAGGTCAGACAGTTCAAGGTAGATCTGAAGAGGAAATTTTGGAGGCTCAAATGAGGCGGGAAAGATTACAGAGAGACAGAGAATCCAGGATGGAAGGAGGGGGCCAGAACCAGGTTTTTCTGAATCCTGTGAATTTTGAAGGACCGCAGAATAGAGAATTCCGGATCCATATGAATCTTAACTCCGAATACGAGATTGGAAATATGTCAATTGGATTCTCTTTTAATTCCCAGGTATTGGAATTGAAACAGATTTTGTTAGGAGGATATATTCAGCAGTTTGGAAAAAATCCATCTTTCCTTAAAAATATAGACAATGATTCTGGCATTTGCACAATTGGATTCACAAGCCCTGATTTAGGAAAGGGTTTTAAAGGGCAGGGAAGGATTGTCACTCTGGTCTTTGGAGCCAAAACCAAGGGTGAGAGTGCCATTTCTTTTTCTGACATTTCGGCAAATACTTCTTCAGGACAGGCCATAGTTTTTTCAACGCGAGAATCTCATATCAGAATTAAATAGATCTGGATTATTCCAAAAATAGAAGCAACCCTTCCAATATGATTACAAATTGACTTCAAAGTGAGTTTTCGCTAAAATCTTTGCCAATGGCGGTGTAGCTCAGTCGGTTAGAGCATACGGCTCATATCCGTAGTGTCGGGGGTTCAAATCCCTCCACCGCCACTTTTAATAGCTAACCTGGATTATTCATGCTGAAAATTCGAGGCAAGTGTTTTTAATCTGTAAATCCGGGTCTGGAGATGAATTTTGGCTGGATCAGTAGGGGAATTTATTAAGAGGGTTAAACAAACTATTAATAAATATGACCTTCTTGAGAAAGGAGATAAAGTTCTTATAGCTTATTCAGGAGGAGCGGATTCTTCTGCATTAATCGCATTACTCTATGAACTACGTAAGGAACTTGGAATTGAGCTTTTCCTTGGGCATTTTAATCATAATCTTCGTAAAAAAACAGATGAAGAGGAACAATTTGCCAGAAGAATTGCTCTTGAATATTCAATCCCCATTTTTGTTGGATCAGATGATGTTCGTTCTTATGCAAAGAGCAACAGGCTGAATCTTGAGGAAGCAGCAAGAAAATTGAGATATAGTTTTTTAAAGAAAAAAGCTTTTGATATTGGCGGAGCAAAGATAGCAACAGGTCATACTATGACAGATCAAGCGGAGACTTTTCTCATGCGGCTTATGAGAGGGAGCGGTCATCAAGGATTAGCAAGTATTTTCCCTATGATTGAAGGGACTATTATCAGGCCTATGATCGAGTTAGAGAGGAAGGATATTGAGGTATACCTTGCAGAGAAAGGCTTGGAATTTTGTGTGGATGAGAGTAATTTTGACCACCGTTTTTTGCGGAACAGAATAAGATGGGAACTAGTTCCTTTCATACAAGAAAAATTTGAACCTAAGATCATTCCGAGCATCGGAAGAATTGTCTCCATCTTACAGGAAGAAGAATCTCTTTTAGAAAAAATAACAACCCAAAAAGCCCAAAAGACCATTTTATATGAGAACAATCACATTTGTCTCGATTTAAACGCTGTGTTGGCTTTGCCTCATTCCTTATCGAGGCGGCTTGTGCGAGAGTTTATCTTAAAGTTAAAAGGCAATCTTAGAGGAATTTCATTCGAAGATATAGAATCGGTCCTCAATTTGAGTGAGGGTAAAAAATGCCATATGAAAAAAAACCTCTTTCTAAAGCGTGAAAATGGATATGTATTTTTGGAGAAAGAACAGCCTCAAAGGATTGAATATGAATATTTGTGGAATGGCAAAGAGGCGCTCAAAGTCAGAGAGCTCCATATAAAGCTTGAAGCAAAAAGGAGTAAGAAAACTCAATCTAAATACCTTGATTTTAATGATAAAGCAAAAGCCTTTCTTAATTTGGAAAAACTCAAGTTTCCACTTTTGGTTCGAAACCGTAGGAAAGGGGATAGATATCAACCACTAGGTGCCCCTGGCAGGAAAAAGCTTAAAGAAATTATGAGAGCCAAACGCATCCCCCTGTCAGAGAGGGAAAAAAATCCTGTTTTGCTATCAAGGAATGAGATTGTTTGGGTTCAGAGTCTTCCCGTATCAGAGAAGTTTAAAATCGACAGGGGAACTAGAGAGATATTCATTGTTTCTGTTGTCCCCTCTGATGATTTATAAATATTGTTCCTTCCAGATTTCGAAAACAAGAAGAGCCCAAAGTTGATGGCTGAAGTTTTCTCTTCCTTGAAGGTGTAGATCTATCATTTTTTTTATGAGGTCAAAATTGAATAAACCTTCGTTTTGAATCCTTTCTTGGCTTAAGTAATCGAGCATTAACTCTTTGAGTTCTTTCCTAAGCCAGTGCTTCATAGGAATGCTGAATCCTTCCTTACTGCGAAAAATATTCTTCCTGGGAAGGAGACGTTCCATTGTTTTTTTAAATATCCATTTTGTTGTCATGCCTTTAAGTTTAAGGTCTCCTGGAAGCTTAAAGATAAACTCTACGATTTTATGGTCTAAAAGAGGAACCCTTGTTTCAAGTGATTGAGCCATACTCATGCGGTCCACCTTAACAAGAATATTGTCGACAAGATAAGTTTTTAGATCAAGATAGAGTTCTGCGGTTTTTGCATCAAATCGGTCCATGTTAAGGAATATTTCCTGAAAAGGTTCGATCTTGTTGAGCTGCTTTATTCCCCCTAGTTCGTGGGTTAGGTCTTTTGTGTACATGAGTTTTCTATTTTCAGCAGTGAGAAACATCATCCAGCGGAAATGCCTCAGTTCCGGGCTGAATTCTAAGCCCTGGCCGAATCTCCGGAGCTTGTTCCAGAGTCCCTTCTTTTTGGGTGAAGGCGGGAACTTTTTAACAATAGATGAAAGGGGTTTTTGAAGAAAAGGAATCAGGGGAAATGCGGAAAGCCTTTGAGCCTGATAATGTTCATAGCCGGAAAAAATTTCATCCCCTCCGTCTCCTGAAAGGATCACCGTGACACGTGATCTTGCCATTTTAGAAACAAGATAAGTTGGAAATATGGAAAAGTCGCCAAAAGGTTCGTCCAGATGATGAATAAGTTTTTCAGTGAGCTCCAGAGCTTGAGGCTGAATAATGAATTCTTCATGATCGGTGTGAAACTTCTTGGCAATCCGCCGGGCAGAGTCAAGCTCGTTATAAGTTGAATCCTCGAATCCGATTGAGAATGTTTTTAAGGGAGAAGCCCCTAATTCCCTCATAAGTCCAACTATTGAAGAGGAATCAATTCCTCCACTCAAGAAAGCGCCTAATGGAACATCGCTTATTAATCTCATTTTTACCGATTCTTTAAGAAGATTATAGAGTTCATCCATGAGAGAATTAAGAGTCTGTTTTGTATAGCTTTTGTGGATGGATTTACCTGATTCAAGTTCCCAATATTTCTTGACCCTCATTTTTCCGTCCTTGTAAATGAGAGAACAAGCCGCAGGAAGCTTGAAGATATTTTTAAAAATAGAGTAAGGTGCTGGGATATACTCTAGAGTCAGGAAAAAGTCCAGAGCCTGAGGTTCTATGGAGCGCTTCACACCAGGATGAGTGAGGACAGCCTTTAATTCAGAGCCGAAAACAAGAGTACTATCTTCAAGTATAGTATAATAAAGGGGTTTGATACCTATCCTATCTCTGACAAGTAAGAGCTTATGCTGTGCAGCGTCCCACAGAGCAAATGCGTACATTCCTCTGAGTTTTTTAATGAAATCTTCCCCCCATTCTTCATATCCGTGAACAATGGTTTCTGTATCAGTTTTGGTTGAAAAATTGTGCCCACGGGAGATTAATTCTTCTTTCAGGGCAGGAAAATTATAAATTTCGCCATTGCACACTACCCATACCGAGCCGTTTTCATTTGATATAGGCTGATGTCCGGTGTCGAGGTCAATTATGCTTAAGCGACGGGAGCCCAAAGCAATGTTTTTATCGATGTAAATACCTTCATCATCAGGTCCTCGGTGGATAATAGTCTGGCACATGGAAGAAATAAGAGGTGGATGGATTGATTCTTTATTTCCAACTTTAGCGATACCGCAAATTCCGCACATTACTCGTTTTCAGGAATGATTTCCAATTCAAAAAATGTGCCAAGAAATCTTCTTTCCGCGCTTTTTTCTTCTTCAAGATAAGGAATGGAACCTTTCGAGGCTTTTATTTTTATTTTATAAAGGTGAGTAGCTTTAATTATAAACGGCTTTAGATTGTCGAAAGAAAGAGTTCCGCGCTGATTTTTACTGAGAATGATTTTTTTCTTCTCACTTCCAACTTGGACTGTGATTTCATTTCGCATTCGGGGATTGTTCAGTACATGAAAAAGAATTTTCTTAACGGGGTACCAGGTTTTAAGAATCATTTCCGATGTGTGGGATCCTCTAGTCCAGAATCCGGATTTTTCCTGTTTGGATTCTTTCTGTCTGGGGATGAAATTATCGTCCAGAAAATGGAGCCAGGAATTCTTTGTTCCCACAGGTTGCCGGAAAGCTTCTGGGTTTGTATTTGTCGGAAAGTTATTAACAAGAGTTAGTTCTACAGGAAGCATCTTGAAGGGAAATTTTTTTGCATGAGTTGCAGGATAATGGGAATGCTGGAAAGGACTGAGGAGAATTTGTGCAATAAAAATAGAAGCTATAATCCAGCTAATCCCGATTTCATTAAGTTTCATTTTCATATCGGGAAGGAAGAGAAAAAGAGGATAAAGATTAAGAAAGTATCTATTAGCCAGAGCGCCTCCTCCGCCGGCGTAATTGTCTGGCATGATGGTGATATATATTAGAATTTCTGCAGCAATAGCCCCAAATACGAACCATTGATAAGGACGTTTTTTTCTGATGAAGAAAAGAACTATGAACAGAACAGCCGGGAAAAAATACCATGAAATCCCTGTGAATCTTCCCCAAAAATAATAGAAAATATTATAAATAAATACTTTTGGGGGAAGAAGATGCTTTTCAGCATAGCCTTCTGAAGTCATCTCGAAACCTGTGGAGTCAAAAGTTAAATGTTCTTTTTCATAAGGGTATTTAAAGTGAAATATTTTGCGCTCGCCACCCTGATAATTCCAATTGCCTGTTACAAGTTGGTTTGATCCCCAGAAGATGCATGAAGTTAGGATAAAAACAAGAACCATCAGAAAAGACTGTTTAAACTTTTTTTTGAATAAAGAATGTAAGACCAAAGGAGCCATAAGCACAATATTAGGAGGTTTGGAAAAAACTGCTATTCCAACCAGAATGCATGCCAGATAATCCGAATGATCTGAAAGGAGAAAGGTCTGGATTTTGTTTTTCTTCTCTTCATTCGTATTTACTTCTTTATTTTTATGCTTATAAAGCCAGAGGAAGAGCACAGAAAATACCAGGAAGAGATTGAAAAAATCGGGTGATATCCAAATAATATATACAATGGCAACTGACGCAAAAAGAAATGTTAATATAATGAGGAGTGAGAGAGCTGGCCTGTTTCCCAGCGAAAAATACATACTGCCCATTAACAGAAGAAGCAGAAAAAGGATTGAGTGGAAGATAAAAAAGCCATTACAGCCGAAGATTTTAACAAAAGGCGAAGCAAAAATGGGATAAGCAAATGATTTGGCAAAGAAGATTTTATTGTCTTTCCCCTTTTTTAAGAAAAGTCCAATCGGTCCAGAATCGAAAGCTTGGAAGTATCTAATCAAATCTTTTTTAGTATATTCAAGGTCCCCGTCGTGGGCTAGGCTTTGGGTCAGAGAATAATAAATTGCCTCATCAGCAAAAAGGAAGTTGCCTTGAATAGAATGGATATTTATGAAAAGAGAAGCTCCCAGTAAAAAGAAAAAAATTAAAAAAATGGCATAAAAGACATACTTTTTCTCTTGAACCATGGATAAATCAATATCACAGTCTTTTCCAAAATTCAATGAGTTTGTCAGAGTTTAACTGTATTAAATCATTAAATAAAGTATTGGGGGGATATGAAGGCAGGTATAAATTAAAAAAAGCAGAAAAATTGAGACTAGCTTTTTGGGGTGAGATAATGTACGAAGAAAGATTAGAAAAGAGCAGAGGAAATCACCCGTTGATTCATCTTGAAGTTATAGTAAAAAATATATATTATAATTATGTGATATGCCAATATTTGTCATTGATGTGACAGAAAGTGGCATAATAAAAGTGGGAAAATATGGCACCGAAAGATAATATGTTTATTATCAATGACATATTATCGGATTAAGTTGGCATGAAATTTGCTGTTTATAAGATAGGATGAAAATATGCTTTATTATAATAGTAAAAATGTTAAAGGAGGGGAAGAATCCTTTAGCATTATGAAAGGTTGCAAATTTTTATATAAATGTTTACAATCAACAGCACAAGGGACGATTAATAGTAGATAAAAAAGCAGTCGGCAAAATGGAGAGGAGATCTTTTATGAAAGGGATTTTTAAAGGGGTAGAATTTACCTCGACTAGAAAAGGATTTTCTCTGATAGAGCTTTTATTAGTTTTGGGGATTATAGGTATAGTATTAGCCATGAGTTATCCAAGCATCAGGAACTCTCTGGAAACAAGGTCCATAGAAAATGGAGCCAGAGATATCCTGACAACGATACAAAGGGCAAAATTTCAGGCGGTCAAGACGAAAGAGAACCATAGAGTGCGGTTTTACCAGCAAGATGAGAGATGGTTTTTTCTTATTGAGAGCCAGGATACATCGGGTTCGTGGAATCAAATGCCTGGGTTTGTGACTAAGACAATTTCTTCTGATTTTAATGTGGTTGTGAAGAGTGGTGCAAATGATAAAACTGTTGAATTTTCTCCGCTGGGTTTTATTACAAATTATGAAATTGGAAAAAACAGCATAACTCTTCAGAGTGATAAACTAAAAAATTATAACCAGCATGACATGAGAGAAATCAAGGTGTTTACCGGTGGCTCAGTTCAATATCTCAAATCATTTAGCGGCACTTAACCAATGAGATGGAAAAAATAAGGAAGTGAGTGATTCTAAGATGATAAAAAATAAGTTTCAAAGCCACTCGGGAAAAGAGGGATTTACTCTGATTGAGGTGCTTGTATCCATGGCCTTGATAGGTATTGCAGTGTTGGGATTAGCCCAGCTTTTTACTTATTGCATTCTCAACAACTCTCGTTCTGAAAAAATTAGCACTGCGACTTTTTTAGCTCAACAACAGATTGAAAGCTTGAGGAATCTTACAGTCGCAGAGTTAAGCCTTGCAGCTTTGGGTGTGATTAATGAGCAGATCGATATTAATTTAGATTTGACATACGATTTCAGAAGGATTACTCAGGTTCAGGCTTCTACATATTATTGGGATGTAAGAGTTCTGGTTTTTTCAGCGGAACAGATAGGAACAGCTCAAGATGACCTTATCCAGAATCCTAGTCAATATAAAGTCAAAGCCGATATAAGCACTATCATAAGCAGGTGACAGATTCAGCATGCAGTAGGCAGTGTGTGGTACGCGGTTGAAACGAGAAGCAAGAAAAGGGCAGGGCAGATTTGATTAGTAAAGTAAAGGCGTGAGTTAAAGAGTTCACGAATAGATAAATTGGGAAAAGAAATGAAAAAGAAAATTTCGATTCGAAATCATCGACCTTTAAATAACTCTAAGCATGGATTTACTCTCATAGAAATGCTTGTCAGCAGTTCGATTATGATAATTGTCATATTAGCAACTCTTTCTTTGTATATGAGAAGCAACAAGGTGGCAGTGGACCAGCAGCAGTTTGCTGCACTTCAACATGACGTTCGCTCTGGCATGTTTTTCATAGAGAGAGATGCTCGAATGGCTGGGGCTGGCTTACCTATTGAATATTCTGGATATTTCTTGGAAGGAATTGATAATGAGTCACAAGGAGCAATAGTGGCTCCTGATAGGTTGAAATTAATGGGAAATATAGAAGAGCCTTTGAATTTAAACATAGATAATTACCAGGGTTCAGCAGTCAATTTATCAGTTGAAGATTCCAGTTTTGAGCAGTACCCTTATCTTGATGAGTATTATGTAAATAAAGTAGTCCTTATCTTGCCCAACCCAAATTCGGGATGTATGAGTGGTGAAATAAGGGAGATCACAGATGTCACACATTCAGTAGGGGGAACGAACGAAAAACTCAATTTTTCCTCTGGATTATCAATTGATTTCAATCCTCCAGGAGGGTTATCAGGAACTTGCTCCAGTTCAAATGATTATGACGGAGGGCTTGTTACTTTTATCGAGGTCAAAGAATACTGGCTGGATATTACCGGGAATTACCCTGGCTTAACAGCGGGTGTAAATGGATATATCGGAAATGGCGAAGGAAGTATTTTATACCTGACGCAGAATGGAATTCATTATCCCCTCGCAATGGACATCGAGAATCTGCAGTTCCAGTATAATGGAGATTTAGATAATGATGGTAATTTGGATGGTTTTATCGATTGGCAGGTTAGCTGGACAGGAGATTTAGACTTAATAAGCAGAATTCGCCAGGTCAGAATTTATGTTCTTGGAAAGACACAAAACGCTTATGTCAGTATCTCAGGCCAACCTTCCTCAAATCTTTATCTTTACAGAAGGCCTGACGTCGCCAATAGTCCTAAAAGCAACCAAGATGATAACCATAGAAGATTTTTGCTCGAATCCACAGCCATGATGAGGAATGTATCTTTAAATTTATATAATATTGGAACAAGATGAAGAGGAAAAATTGAAAATGATAAAGAGATTTATAGAATATAATAATAACCAACTTCAACATGCGAGGCATGAGAGAGGATCTGGCTTAATTATTGTTATTCTTGTACTGGCATTTTTATTAGCGGTTGGAACTGCCCTTATTAGTGTAACGGGAATTAACTCGAAAGTCGCAGGAAATATTCGCACACAGCAGCAGGCCTTTAATGCAGCTGAGGCGGGTTTTAATTCAGCCTGGCTTGCTATCGAAAATTCTTTTGTAACCGACAGCTGGGTGAGTTTTGACGGCCATTATCTAATAGAACCTTATGGGATCGATGATCCTCTATCTGTAGACTATTTTAGAAAAATGACAGATAGGAAGTTGTTGGATTATATTGACCCGGATGGAGATGGGAGCCCTGATGTCGGTAATGTCATTTTTTGCCGCCAGCCTTTCATATCAGATGGAGGAACATTAAATCCCCGTTTTACATACACGGCTTTTTTGATAGATGATGAAGCTGGCGGGGGCACACCTGATGCAGCAGATGCTCTTTTAGTTTGTATAGGGAGTATTGGAACAGGGAGCAATATGACGACCGCACGGTTAGAAATTGGGTTAGCTATTGAGATATCTCATTAAGCTTTAAAAATAAAAGAGGGAAAAAAATGAAAAAAATCAGGAATATAATGTTAATAGTGTTGCCTGTGACTATATTCATAACTGTTTTTGCAATAAAGTTTTGGGCACAAGAGGAGTGTATAGAATACACAATAGATTTTGAAGAAACATTTGGCTCTCCTACGACATATAAAGATGTAGTAAAGACTTCTGCTATGTGGACTGGAAATGGAGAAGTTACATTGAGCTGGCTGGGAGCAAACTTTTCGATTGAGGAACCTTCAGGTATGGGAGCAAAGATATATGTATGTGATGCAGGAGATTTTGACGGAGATGGTTATCCGGACTTAATAGGCCTAGACATTGAAAATAATTACAGGCTGATTCTAGCGAGGAATTATTATTATGACGGAGACGAAGATGGTGAGGATGATGACGGTATTATATTTTTTGTAGATCCCAGCGAAGTTTATGATGAAGGGCTCTACGTTGGACCTGCTTCTATAACTGCTGCAGATTACAATGGCGATGGACTGCAGGATTTCTTTTTCATGAAGAATAACTTAGACGAATTTGGATATACTGACTTTGTAGCGGCAATGTATATAAATGTGGGGACTGCGACAGATCCGGATTTTTACTCCTATCAAGTCTCACCTAACCTGGATTTTTCGAGCAGATTCATGACTACCGGGGTATACATCAACTGGGCTGGAGACCATTTATGCTCGGTAGATATTGACGATGATGACGACATGGATTTACTGGTTATCAGTCAGGATAAAATATTTCTTGTCAGGAATCCAGGAGCTGAGGATTTTAATATTGATTCTTTTGAGATCGCTGAAATTAATTGTGATGAAAGAACCGGCTTTAATATCGGGCATGGAGGGACTTCTGTCGATGCGGTAGATTTTGACGGTGATGGTGATGTAGATATCATCGGCGGCACTGTAAATGACATTCCGTATTTAGTTTATTATGAGAATGATGGGACTGAAGGTTTTACCCGCCACGAACTGACTATCCCCAATGATGATTGTACAGGAACGGTTGCAACCTGTGTAGCGGATTTTAACCATGATGGCAGGATAGATATTTTTGCGGCTACAGACAGGTGGAATGCAGGGAATGAAGCCAGAATGTGGTTTATGAAAAACCAGGGCATAGTTGACGGCCAGTTGGAATTTGAATTTAGATGCTTGAATATGTGCCAGCCTATCCTCCCAGATCCCCACGATGTGGATATGAGTGCTTTAATGGACTATGACCTGGATGGTGATATGGATGTTATTTTGGCAGATGCAAACCATTCTGGGGATTATTTTCTAGTCATAAATGATTTGGCTCCTGTTTATACTACTTATGGAGAAGCATGGTCAACAAATGTGACTCCAGACCTCAATCCGGCCGAACATGCGATAACCAGTGTTCGAATGAGCAATCTCGATCAAAGTGTCCGTGGGGGATCGAGCCAGGGGCTTACCGTGGATTATTACATAAGCAATAATGGAAGGGATTGGGAATTCTACGCAAGATTTGGAACGGAAAGAAATGACGGGATTCCAAGCAGTGGTGCACTTCATACTTATGCCAGTGAGAATGATTTACCCTGGCATGAATTTACGCATTTTGGCTCACAGCTGATGTGGAAAGCAATATTATATGCTGAAGAAGATGACATGGAGGACTATGAAGGAGCATCATTCGAAACTCCGATCATTGGCAGAATAGCATTTTCGATCAAGTATGTCGATAGGCGTGAATACTCCCGAACCTCTGTTGCTGCAAGACTCGTCGATGAAAGCGGTCAGCCTAAGAAACTCATTATTGGAGGAACATTTTATTTTCCAGGGTGGCAGGGACATATAAGAGCATATGATGTTACTAACATATCTCCGGTAAGTGATGCTTATTCTAACCTCAGGACAATCACTCGTCCTGATTTATCCGAACCTTCAGGAAGAGAACTTGTGGCTGAGGGAGTTGAAATTCGGTGGGATGCTGGAGAATTGTTGAATAACCGGGCGCCAGGAGACAGAACAATTTATACTGCTGTTCCCGGCTCCGGCGATTCTGGCTTGCAGAGAATCGAATTTTCTACAAGCAATATTGACATCTTAGGACCTATATTAAAAGATTTTCAAAACACGAATGAGGGCCTTATTAACTTCGTAAGAGGTGAAGACCGCAACTGGAAACTGGGAGATATCAACCATTCTAATCCTATCATTGTTGAGTGTCCTAAGGGAGATCCTGTGAGTATGGGATCCGGGTATGAAAATTTTATCGAAGATTGGAAGAACAGGCCTAAAGTACTTCTTGTGGGTACAAATGACGGCATGTTACACTGCTTTGATATTGCTACGGGTGAAGAACTGTGGGCATTTATCCCTAACAACCTGCTTCCCAAATTGAGAAACATGAGGGGGGTTGAACCCAATACCGGTGAAAGATATTTTGTGAGAGATGTTTATGTAGATGGAAGTCCGGTGGCTGCGGACGTACAGATTGGAGGAGTATGGAGGACAGTTATTATCTGCGGTCAAGGGCCGGGGAAAGGGAGTTCAATTGGCCCGAATGCGAGCGGCAACTATTATTTTGCTCTGGATATTACCAATATTGATGACCCTCAGCCCATGTGGGAAGTTACTCACGAGACAATGGGAGAAACCTGGTCAGTACCGGAGATAGGAAAAGTCAGTAAGGGAGGAAGTGATTCCTGGGTGGCTTTTATGGGATCAGGGTATGATAACAGCCTGAGTAGAGTTACGGGTAATAATTTTTATGCGGTGGATCTGGAAGATGGAAGTATTTTTTGGAATTTTGAAGCTGTTGATGTTGACACTTCAGCCAGCTTTCCTAATATCCCTAATTCCATTCCCGGCTCTCCATCAATAATTGATATAGAAAGGGATGGGTATACAGATGCAGTTTATTTTGGAGATCTCGATGGAAGGCTGTGGAAAATGGATGTCAGTGTTGAATTTGGAAATAATAACTCCTGGGATGCTGAGACAATCTATACGGATACGATGAATTATCCGATTATCACAAAACCAGCCTTATGGATTGACACTGGTTCGACAGGGACATTTCCACGCATTTATTTTGGGACCGGAGGAGATGACAGGGCTCCGGATGACGGTCCATACTCATTTATTGCACTAATAGATAGAGATATTCCAGAGGTAGATTGGTATCTTGGTGACTCGGAAGTACTAGGATTGCCTGAGGAAAAAGACAAGGGAGATTTAATTCACACAATGAATGGAAATGGGCAGGAAATAATTGGAAAAGTGTGGGCTGATCCGAAAGTGGCCAATTACATCGTCTACTTCAGCACGTTGTCAGGGAACATAGAATCAGTAAACCCGTGCAGTAGCTTGGAAGGAATCGGAAAACTTTATGCTAGATTTGTCTGGGCGGCCGGTTCTTCGGTTGTCGGAGGATCTGCATTTCAGACATCTGGCGGCACAATAGAAAGCTTGAACCTTGAAATTAAAACAAAAGCAGCAGTTACACTTGGTGAATCAGAAAGGGTAGGAGGTATAAGGAAACGGGAGGTTTATATTCAGGAATATGACTCGACAATTCAGAAATTGGAACAGCCAGCTGGGGCACTTCTGAAAGTTAAATCTTGGAGAGAGATATATAAGATTATAAAGTAAATCCTTAAGCCCTGAATGTTATTAGTATGGTTTAAGCAATAACCTTTGAATCTAAATTCCTGCTTCTTACAAATTTTTATACAGGCTCAGATAGGCGTTGATGATTCTTTCTCCCCAAATCAGTGCAACAAAAGCAGCTGGGGCTAAAAATGTCCCGAATGGAAGGGAATACTGAAGATCTTTCTTCTTAAAGAAAATAAAGCAGATCCCAACGAGAGCACCGGTAAAAGAGGCGAGAATAAGAGTAAAGAAAGTCTGCTTCCAGCCTAGGAAAGCACCGATCATAAGCATCATTGTCACATCGCCCATGCCCAGCCCTTCTTTTTTTCGAAACAGAAAATAAGCTCCATATATAAGAAGAAGAAACCCCGCTCCAACTACGGCACCAACGAGGGATTGAGTCATGGTTAAATCTTTGCGGAAAAGCGAATAAACGAGAGCTAAAGCCAATCCTGAGAATGTTATTTCATCGGGCAGAATCTGATGGTAGAAATCAATGAAACCCAGAGTAATCAATGCGCTTGTGAAGATACATGATGCGAAGAAATGGACACTGAGAGTGTATTGACTGTAGAGAACAAGAAAACTCAATGGTGTCAGAACTTCAACAAGAAAGTAAGAGATGGAAATTTTTGCCTTGCAGTAACGGCATTTTCCACCGAGAAGCAAGTAGGAAAAGACAGGAATATTATCATAGAATTTTATTCTCTTTTTGCAGTGAGGACAGGAAGAAGGAGGATGAACAATACTGATTCCAAGGGGAACTCTATATATGACTACATTTAAGAAACTTCCCCATACAAGGCCAAATAGTATGATTATGATTATCTTTTCCACCATATTGTAGGAGCTTTTACCCCGCCTGTCTGAGAGTCATAAATGTATTCTTTTCCATCAAGATCTTTTGGGAGAGAATCCAGCAAGCCATCATTCACGAGCTGGGCTAGTTCCGTGGGATTGCGGCCGAATCTTTCCTTGAATTTTTCGATTGCTTCTTTGATTGTCTTGATATCTATGGTTGTCTTTATTTGATAAATTTGGTTGGATGCGATTTTTTTTATCCGTTCATCTTCTGCTTCCTGGTAAATTTCCAGCCAGTTTTCCAAGGATGTTTTATAGTCCGTAATCTTGAAGGCTGCATTGGCATACAACCTTTTTGCTAATGCAGGTGCTCCTTCGATCTCCATCGTCTTCTTATAATATTTTTGAGCCAGGGCAAAGTCCTTTTCTACCATCTGAGCGATATGTCCTGCTTCAAATGGGAAAATCCACTCCTTTGGGTTTTTCTCCAGGCCTCTATCAAGAATTTTACAGGCAGTTTTTACATCTCTGGCTTCATGGGCGGCTATTAAGGACCCGATTTCATAAGGGTCAAGATAGTGGGGATCTAATTCAGAGATGATTGAAAAAATGTGGTCCAGATAATCAAATCTGTCCTCGATAGAATAATTGCTGTAATACTGGATGGCCCAGATATAGATCATGTCAGCCGTGAGAGAAGGAAATCCAAATGTGGCGAACTTTAAATATTTTCCGGAAGGAATGTAAATAATGGAGGAACCCGGGACTTTGGTACGCGTAACCTTGTCCGCCTTGAGCTTAAGTCCTAAGAAAATAATACAGCTTAAAATAAGAATAGTTGCGAGAGGTGTCTTTTTCATTATGTCTAGATAAAGTTTCGTCTTCTGAAGATAAGCATAGCCAGGGCAAGGATAAAAAGAGTATAAAAGAGTCCATACAGGGAGGAGATGATAAAAATTTTGGAAGGAATTGGCAGGTGTTGAACAATTTCAGTCTTGAAATTAAAATTTTCCAGGTCAGGAAGAAAAGTATAAACAATTTGTGCCAGAATCTTTCCTACACCGGGCTTCATTTTTTGAATAAGACCTTCCAATCCCCAGGAAAGATGGCCAATAAGGTAGAAAGCAAGAGAAAAGATAGAGCTTAATATGGGTGTTGAGAAACAGGAGAATAGTATGGCTACAGCTGTGATGAGGCAGAGTTCAAAAAAGACGAAAAAGATAGGGATAAGCAAGTTCCATTCAATCTTAAATGTATGAAAAAATACCAGAGCAATAAATATGAAGCTCATAAAGAAAAGCATGATGAAAAGAGTTATGATTAAGCCCAAGAATTTCCCCAATAGGAATTGGTATCTATGGACAGGTTTAGAAAGAAGAGTATAAATAGTTTTTTTGTCGATTTCCTTGTAGACGAGTCCTGTTCCTATCAGGATGGCCATTAAGACGCCGAAAATCGAAATAGAACTAAGCCCGACATCTCTGATTATTTTAACTCTGTCTCCAACCGTAAGAAGAGCAAGAAAACGTGAAAACAAAAGGCTTACAGCAGCAAAAAAGAGAAGAAGATAAAGTATTCTGTCTCGAATAGCCTCTTTAAATGTGTTTAAAGCAATAGCACGTATTTTCATTTTTGTTTCACAATTCCAACAAAAAGGTCTTCCAGAGTTTCTTTCCTGGGAATAAGCGTATGTATTTTTCCCTGTTTGGATTGCACAAGCTGGAGGACATTTTCAAGTTTTTCATCGTCGAAAACTTTGAGAAAGGTTTTTCCTCCCTGGGTTGAGAGGCCTTCCCCTATACCTTCAAGATCTTTTTTTTCTATTCCAGAGACAACGACTTCAGTGAACAGGACTTTTTCTGAAATCAGGTCTTGAAGCTTTCCCTGGTTGATAATTTGACCGTCAACGATGATAGCTACTCGATCACAAATCATTTCAATATCCTGAAGTATGTGAGAAGAGAGAAAAACGGTTTTTCCTCTTTCCTTGAGACTGACAATTATGTCTCTTATTTCTTTTCTCCCAATGGGATCGAGGCCTCCGAGAGGTTCATCTAGAAGGACAAGCGAAGGGTCATTAAGAAGTGTCTGGGCCATACCTATTCTCTGAAGCATTCCCCGGGAAAATTTGCGAAGCTGCAGGTTTGCTGACTGCTCCAATCCTACAAGATAGAGCAAGCTGTTAACTTTTTCTTCTTTTTTTTGTTTCTCGAGAGTGGATAGTTGACCGTAAAAATGCAGGAATTCTGATGCTGTAAGATGATCGTAAAAATATGGGTTTTCAGGGAGAAATCCGATTTGTTCCTTGGCTTGAAGCGAGAGATTGGGCTGGCCAAAAATTTTAATTTCACCTTCTTCCGGAAAGATGAGGCCGAGGATGCACTTAATGGTTGTTGTTTTTCCTGCACCGTTTGGCCCAAGATAGCCAAAGATTTCCCCCTTTTTGACGTCTAGAGATATTCCACTGAGAATTTTAACTTTTTTGGGTATAAAGCCAGTTTTAAATGATTTATGGAGATTCTCGATTGTTAGTGCTGTTACCATAGGATTCTTTCTCTATTATAAGGAAAATAGTTTTTATTTCAAATTTGCTTTAAAAAACTTGAAGATGCGCTTATGCTTGTCAGTCCAGGAAGAACTGCTTTGAAGATCAGCGCTGGGATAGAGTGTTTTAAAATTCACCCCTTGAATCCTCTTTAGGGGTGATTGACCTGATATTAGTATTATGTCAGAATTTTACTAATTTTGAGGAAATTTTGACGTGATGAAATTTCTCATCCAAGGCAGCGTCAAGGTTTTGAAAAGGGAGAGGAAGGACACTTCCTCTCCTGTCCTCCTTCCACAGGTTAGCTAAAATATATAATTCGGATTATGCAGGCTTTAAAGGATCATCAAGAGGCAGGCCTTTCTTGATATATTTAAGAAGAAGCTGCAAATTGCGTTCACCGAAGATTATTCTTCTTTTTTCTTGACGCTGCCATTTGATGAGTCGGATGATTCCCTTTTCTATTTCAATGCAGGTTATCCCGTTTGTATAACCGCAGCAGCCGTCGTTGAAATAACATGGGACTGGCTTAATTGGTTTTTCTTCGAATGGTTTGGGAGTTTTTCCTGATCGGGGCATAAGAATTTTCTCTATTTGCCTCTGGCTGGAAATTATTTCTTTTTCAATATTTTCCTTTTTGTCTGAAGATATATGGTCCAGCAACCCCTTTAACTGCTGGATTTCACTGTGTAAAGAGTCAATATGAGTCGAGGATGCAAAAACAGCTCTATGAGTATGGCCGCAGATCAGAATTATATTGTTTTTCTTGGCCCATTCATAATATTCCATTTCTAGATTGTCACGAATCTTGAAATTTTCTGCAGGGCCGTCGATTCCTATGTTAAAGATATTTTGGATCGTTTTCCATATAAACTGGACAGTCCACCTGCTTATTTTCCATGCTATATCGTCGAAGAATCTTCCTTGATGGCCGTGTATGAGAAATATGTTTTCTCCAAGGCACAGGCCCTCTCTGTACTCGACATTCTTAAGGATTTTTTTATATTGTGTATGTTTAGAGATTCTGAATTTTCGAAGAGAAACTTCTTTATCATGGTTTCCCCACAGTCTTATTTTCTTGTTGTCAGGACTGTCTAATGCCATTTCGATTTCTTTCTCGATTAATGCTTTGTAGTTTACCAGGATACTGTCATAATGATTTTCCCAAAGTTCTTCGTTATCTCCTAGAACAATGAGCTTATATCCATTTTTTTTGTAATATGATAATGCAAAGTCATAGAGGATAGCATTTTTTTTAAAGTCGTCGGCAGGACTTCCGTCACCTTTGTGGTGGTCTGAGAAAAGCACAAAGAGATCTCTTTTAAGGTCCAAAGGAATTTGGTTTTCAGGTTTTTTGGCCTCTCTGTAGATTTCGCCAAATTTTTTGTTCATTCTATGGCTAAACATGTTTCTACCTTAAGTATATTTGATTGGCGGTTTTCATTAATAATTCAGGTAAATGATAGGAAAACATATTTACCAAGTCAAGGAATGAGTCTAAACAAAGAGCGGGCTGTTGTCAGCAAAAGGGGGGTTGATGATGGGAACCAAAAAAGGTGGGGGCTCTCTCCAGCCCGCTTAAAAGAGCCATTACAATTATGACAGGAGAAAAATAAAAGTCAAGAAAAAAATAAATATATTTAAATTTTATAAAGATATATATTTAGGACGCATTAAATTAAAATAATGCGCAACTAGATAAAGAGTGCCAAATTCATCTTTTTCTCTTCTTCTTCTTTTCTACTCAGACATGCATTTTTGTGATGAGCCTTACTTTCTCTTGATATTTTTCCAAATTTATTCTTGACATCCCCCTGTTTTTTTATAAAAATGGACAAGACCCAATATGTTTGGCAAGAGTTTTCAATAGAAATTCATTATTTATGGAAAGAAGGCTTGTATAAAGAGAAGTATGATTGTTATTATGTTTGGAGTATCTGTTTGTAAATAAATATTAATAGGGAGGTAGAATAAATGGCATTCGAGTTTAATAATTCAAAAGGTGTTAAGTATTATCTTCATTACAAGGATGTGAACCTAAAGGGGGGGAGACAGCAGAGAATTTACTTTTTTGCTCGAGATATCAGAGAAGGATCATTGGACAGTGTCCCTGATGCCTATAAAGTCATCGAGACAGAAAGAACAGGTATGCCCATACTGAAGAAGAAATAGTATTTTTTATTGCAGGGGAAAAAGCAACCTTACTGAAAAGGCCGCTTCTTTCTATCAACAATCAAATTTTAGTTTTCAGTAATTGCTTTTTCTATTCTATGAAATCTAGAATCTAACCTGAATTATTCATAAGCCGAGGTTGCTGCAGATGCGAGGCACAGGGTATGCAGCTGTGGTCATCCACCGCAAATGTCCTGTAACGCAGCAGATGCGGTAAGATCGGCGCGCCTGAAAGGTAAAGAATACCGATAATAGATTTAGATAAGATGAATTTGAGGGCATGTCTGCGCTCCACTAAGATTTTTAACGCCATTTCCTCCACGATCTTCTCGGCTCTGCTGGAACTCCGCATGTTTATCTTAAGCAGCGCTGTGATGTCCCCCTCAGCAATCATTAACACCGCACCTTTGATTATACAGTGCTCACACATCCATCAGGCCCGTCCGACTTTGTCTGGTTCCCTCGAAGATCGACTCAAAAAGGCGCTAAATCTTTCAATGTCGCTTCTTCCATCCCCTCAAATTCATCTGCTTTACGCTGTTAGGTTGTGATCTAGCCTAGGGTATAGAATAAAGCAGTTATGAAACTTCCATTGAGAACGAGTTAAATTGGTCTATATTTTCTCTTTAGGTCTTATCATTATCTGGTCAATTGTCCTTAAATAAGTACAGTCAGGATCTTTTGTTTTTTCATAAACAGGGGGGAAGTTAATTGGCATATTTTTTGCTTTTGTTGTCATTAGGAGGCGAAAATGAAAAAGCTAATGATTTTTATCGCATGTTTGGCTTTTTTTGTTTCTTTGACTTTTTCATATGAGGCCCCTGAATATTACGGTTATAGTTATGCTAGGTTAAGTTATGTGAAGGGAGATGTATTTATCCAGAGAACAGAAGATCTGGGATATGAGGAAGGCACTGTAAATTTAGCGCTTGTTGAAGGTGAAAAACTGGGGACAAGAGATGGACGTGCAGAGATTCATTTTGGAAGGAAAAATTACTTGCGTGTTGACAGCTATACTCAGGTTGATTTTATCAATCTTCCGAGGAGAGAGAATGACCTGATTAAACTCAATCTGCTTTCTGGAAGTGCATATTTGAGAGTAAATTTTTTAGAGAGAGAAAAGGATTTTGAAATACATACACCGGATGCTTCCTTCTATATATTGGATAAAGGGCTTTATAATTTTATTGTAAGAGATAACAAAGAAACAGAGTTTCATGTGCTTGAAGGAACAGCGGAAGCTGCGGGGGAAAAGGGCTCTTTATTGGTGAATGCTGAAGAGACGTTGATAGCTCAAAATGGATATTTTTCTTCTGATGAGGATCGGTTTTATGAAAACAGCGGAGAGAGTTTTGCAGAATGGAACAGGTCTCGCGATGAATTGTGTAATCGAAGTGTAGGAAGAAGTTATCTTCCTTCTGAACTTTATGAATATGAGTCTGAATTGGCCTATAACGGACGATGGGTTTATGAGCGCCCTTATGGACATGTCTGGATTCCAAATGTGCATTATGATTCATGGAGGCCTTATTATAATGGAAGATGGACATGGTATCCCATTATCGGATGGACCTGGGTTCCCTATGAGCCTTGGGGATGGTGTGTATATCATTATGGGAGATGGCACTGGAGGTTGGGCCTTGGATGGCACTGGATTCCGACAAGATCCTGGGGGCCTGCATGGGTACATTGGCACAGGGGGTATAATTATTTTGGGTGGTGCCCTTTAAGCTATTATGGTTATCCAGTGGTTATCGTCAATAATCATTTTTATAGCAGGTATTATGGCGGTCATTATCCTGTCAATTCCCGAGCCCTAACAGTGGTTCACAAGAATCAACTTCAGGCCCGACAAATAACTAAAGTTGCATTAACTCAGAGCCAGGTTACACGGCTAGGAAAAATATCTTTGTCATCTTTACAGCCGGATAGTAGCCTTGCAAAGAATAAAGTAAGAATGCATGATTCCGCTGTGGTAGAGGTTTTTTCAAGATCAAAAATACGTAATGTTGGGAAAACATACTCTTCAGCAAAAAGCTCTGGTTTGCCTTCTCGTGCGAGCCCTTCCCGAGTCAAGACTTCTTTGATTAAAAAACCCAGAACATCGAACATGTCTAATTCACGGTTATACTCTGAAAAGAACAGGTATTCTCAGCCTGTAAAAGCACATCTTTCTGGGGGTGTTAAATCGGATTCGTCTCAAAAATACAGTTCCCGGTCTAAGATAAAAAATTATCCTTCGCAGCGGACTTCATTTTCACGTTCAATTTCTTCTGCCGCAGTTAAACAGAGAAGCTCTTCTTTCTCAAAGAATAGCGGGACTGGTCTTGCCTCTAGATCTGCTAATGCCTATTCATCAAGAACCTCGATAAATAATTATAAAAGCAGAATTTACCCATCTAATCCAGAATTGAAGAGGCAGACGTTGAAAAAAAACAGTGGATTAAGTTCACAGAAGACGTCCAGAACAGGAGTTAAGTCATCATCTATTAAGAGTTATTCTTCCCGAAGCTCAAATTTTTCTTCTCGCTACAGAACCGGTACGAGCCAAAACAAGACTCGTCTGTATTCAAAATCATCAGGGGTTAGTACATCGAGTAGCGTAATAAGGTCCAGATATTCTTCCAGTGTTGGTTCATCCTTTAATAGCTCTGTAAAAAAGAGATTTTATACGGCTCCGTCTAAAAATTATTCAAGAAGTAGGACTTCCTCAAGTTCGGTAGGAAAAAAAGTTTCCTCGTCGAGAAGTTATTCTGTTCCCAAGCAGACTTCAAGTTCTTTTAAATCAAAAGTCAGCCGTTCTTCAAGCAGAGTTTCTTCTAGTTCTTCATCGAGCAAAAAAATAAGAATAAAGTAAGAAACTACTTCTCTGCCGTATTAAAGCCTGAAGCCTGATTAGATTTTACTGGACAATAATTAATTTTCTTCTTTACTTTTATTAGCTTCAATGGTATAAAATATCCTAATTTGAGGAAGAAAAGGAAGAAGTGTTTCTTCTGTAGAAAGGAAAAGCTTCTGCGGTATTTTGTGGTGATATTGAATGATTAAAGTTTTGGAGGTGTGAGTTATGGCTAATAGAATATTGGTTTCAACAGATGGGAAAGAAAAATTAGGTAAAATGTTTCGTATCGTGGGGTTGATTTGTTTAGCTTTTTTATTGGTCTTTGTAGGAATAGTGGCTTGTAAAAAGGCGGAAGAAATATCGGAACAGGAAAAAATTACCCCTGAAAAAGAAGGAATCATTGAGTTCGAAGGAAGTGTGAAAATTGCTTTTGGCAAATATGTTTTTATCCCTGAAGCTCGAGGATTTGATATAATTGTTCAGGGGAATTTGGAATCAGGCGACATAAGCACTCTGTTAGGAAAAGAGGTCAAGGGGGAGGGAACATTTTCTCCTGAAAGGCCTTCTATTTTAGTTGCTGATAAGATTGATGTTAAGGATGAGAATGGACAGTGGATGAATGTTTTTACAAGAAGTGAGGAAGTAGTTTTCGAAGATTACATAGGCTTAAAAGAAAGGGGTGATTTTGTCCCCTTAGAAAATCTTGCCTATGATAAGAAGAATACGTGGGAAGAAAAGGGTAAATGTAAAGTATATGGAAAACTGGATAAAATCGAAGAGACTAGTAGAATTGAAGTTCGTGATGATAAGGGAAAAGAAGTTGGCAAGATTATTATCGATAATTTCAGTGATTTCGGGATTTATTATGTGGATAAGTTAAGACTTTTTGATGAATTCTGGTTTTATCTCGATATAAAAGAGACTGTAGATTGGAAAGTCAGGCGCAGAACACGTGAGATGTTCCATGCAGATGTTTTGTTTGCTGGATTGTTTTAGACAAAAGCCTTAATTTAAGGCATAATTTTCCAAACTAAGATAGGGGGTTTTTCAGAACGAAACTGTTTCTATGATAAAGAGCGTAATATCCGATTTAGGGAAGGTACTTGTATTTTTTGATAATAATATTTTTTTTTGTAAGATAGCAAACTACAGTCCGTTTTCTGCGGACCAGATTGCTGAAATAGCTTTGGCAAACCATGAGCTTGTTCACTCTTTTGACACTGGAAAGATAACCCCTGGGAATTTTTTCCGAGAATCTATTAAGAGTCTTAAAGCCGAAATAGATCATAATACATTTTTCTCTATCTATAATGATGTTTTTTCTCCTAATATGGCTGTATTAAAGATCTTAAAAAAGGTTGAGTCGAAATGCAGGCTTGTTTTGCTTTCAAATACAGACGTTATGCGGTTTGGATTTATTAAAAAAAAA
>Ga0315546_1000183_pt1 | contig 48824 bp, 39 predicted proteins | sample SalMarSW160170MG_FD_203833 | JGI IMG/M metagenome (GOLD analysis project Ga0315546, IMG submission 203833) | Salt marsh sediment microbial communities from the Plum Island Ecosystem LTER, Massachusetts, United States - Salt Marsh Sediment SW1601-170 ...
CAGTCCAATCCTTTATATATGCAGCCCAGCCAATATTAGGAAATATTAATTTATTTTTACTCTCCCCGTAAGATAAAACAAACTTTAAAGGTTGCTTATTAGCACCCGAGGCTGAAAGCCTTGCTAAATCTACTAATTCCTCTAACGTTTCTCTTTTTATTGAAAAATCTCCGTAAAATTTACGATAACTTCTGTTTTTTCTAATTAAATCTCTGATCATCATTTGTTTCCCTCCTATAAACATATTTTATACATTTTTTTTATTTTAATATTTTTATCATAATTATTAATACTGCTTTATCGACATTTTAATCAGTAAAATTATGTGTTTGAATCGCATAAATATTCTATTAAATATGTTTAAAAAAATATTAAATTACCGGCCCAATGGTAAAAATATTGGAAAATTGGCCATAACCTAAAACCTCTGCTTTGGTCTTTTTACCAGAAGCAATGGCCTTTACTTCTTCGTATATCTCTTCACCTGCTCGGGCAATAGTGTTTTCTCCTTTCTCTGGAAGCTTAATAAATTTATCAATATGATCAGAAAGATATCTTTCAGTTTTAGGGTTACCGGTTATTTTGAGTACCGGAACAAAGGGGAATCCCTGAGGGGCACCGATTCCGGTAGAAAATATAATTATTTGTACCCCGGCAGCAGCTACTCCAGTTAAAAATTCCGGTTCTCTTCCTGGTGAATCCATAATAAAGAGTCCTTTTTTAGTTATTTTATTACCATATTCGTAGACATCATGAATAGGTCTTGTCCCAGCTTTAACAATAGCACCGAGAGATTTTTCTTCAATAGTAGTTAGACCTCCTTTGATGTTTCCGGTGGTGGGCTGTCCACCACGTATATCTACTCCCATCATCTTGGCTCTTTTCTCCATGCGGGTGACTATTTCCTCAATCCTTTTCTTAACTTCTGGAGTGGCAGCCCTTCGCATTAGAATATGTTCGGCACCTAAAAATTCAGTGGTCTCTCCGAAGATACAAGTCCCTCCATGATCGTATATAAGATCAAAAGCTGCTCCGGCAGCAGGATTGGAAATAAGCCCGGAAGTGGTATCAGAGGCACCGCATTTTACCCCGATAGATAGATAGGAATCATCAAAGGTTTCCCGTCTTATGGTAGAGGCCTTGATAACCATTTCTTGAGCGATACGAGAGCCTTCCATAATAGCTGGAAGCATTCCACCTGTCTTTTGAATACCTACTTTTTTAACCGGTTTCTCAGATTCTGCTATTTTTTCTCTTATCTCATCTATTAATACTGATTCACAACCTAAACTAACCAGTAATACTCCGGCTAAATTGGGGTTTTTACCTAGATTTACTAATGTTCTGGTAACTTGATCCAAATCTACGAGAGTCTGGGTACACCCTTGGTCATGCAGGAAGGCAACCGCTCCCTCCACCTGTTGGGCAATCTTTAAGGTTACATCATTGGCACAAACTACAACGGAAATAATTCCGATATGATTTCGAACACCTACTGAACCATCTTCCCTGGGAAAGCCTAAAAAACTCATTGAGAACCTCCTTTAATATCGCCTCTTCCTCGATTACTCTTTACATTGTGAATATGGACATAATCTCCCACTTTTATTAATTTACTTGCTGCACCAATTATTTCTCCATATTTTATTACAGGAGAACCTGAGGGAATCTCTTTCAAACTAAATTTATGTCCAAAGGGTACATCTTGATTTAATTTAATATTCTTTTTTAGGCTATCAACCTCTTCCTGGATAACTTCGCCAGCTTTTAAATCGTCCAAAGCTGTCGCTACATTATCTTTACTATTAATTACAATCGTCCTTTTTTTAATCAATTATAATCACTCCTTTCTATAAATCAAATTTTCTTTAAATATCTCGATTTCTCCTTTTTGAGAATTTACCCGAATGCGATCCCCGGTTTTAATCACTTTAAGAATATCTTTTTTAAATCCATAAATCATAGGTGTATTACAAATTATTGCTCCTGCAACTGTGGTTGCTTGAACAGTATTACAAAGAAGTGCTAGAGGAGCTTTATTGTTTCGATATAAATAGTAATAACCAAAAGTTTCGCCTGCTCCACCTTTTCCAGCAGGGAATACTAATATTTTTCCGGTGACATTCTGTCCACGACCAGAATGTGCTACTTCTACAATATCTCCGCTTTCCCAATCAATACCAGCCCAAAAAGCAATTAAATCTTTTATCACTAATGCTTTTCCTTCTACTATTGGATGTTTTTTTGAAACACTTTTCCCTTTAAGAACATCCATATTTCCCACCTCCGATCCATCTACCCTCTATTGCTGCATGGGTGCATTCTTTTGTACTTCCAAACCAAACAGGACTTACTTTTTCCTGATCAAAACCGGAATAGAAAAATGCACCTTTTATAGAATTTGTAGCTATTGTCCCTTTTACCTTTGTTCCGGCAAATGCAATACACATACTGTCAGTTATGATAGCTCCAGCTTTTTTAAGAATATCTAAGTAGCCCATATCGGAAGCAGTATCTCTAAAAAGTTTAGTAGTCGAGATAACAAATTTGACATTGGGATGTACTTTTTTTTCGTCAATAATTTTAATAATTTCCATGAATTCTTTCATGGTTACGTGAGGACACCCTAATAAAACATAATCAATATGATTTTCTTTTGCTGTACAGGCAATATTATAAGCCTCTCTTATTTCTTGCTCACCAATTAAAACCTCTTCTACTTTATGATGGTTAGGGCCTAATGCTGTTTCCAATGTAGGAGCTTCAGGCGTAATTCCTACCATATGCAAAAGAGGCAATCCAGATTCAACGGCAATCGTAGCTAAAAGATGTTTTAATTTTGTATAACTTTGACCAACAGAAAGGGGAAGATTAGAAATAACCGGTATTTTTTCTTTCGTTCTCCGACTGATAGCCAAGCTTAAGGCATCAAAATCAGAATCTGCAAAATTATTTACTTCTAATTCATCTTTAATCCTTACTATAACTTGAGCATATCTATTCTGAGATAAATGCATACCAACTTCCGGAACAAAACCAGTAATGGCAGCTGATAGTGAAATTACCCCATCATCTCTTTCACAGCGCGAACCAAAGATCGTGTTGTACCATAGTATCGAAATTGATTCGGCAATACTAACGTGTTGATTTAGTTTACCAGGATATACAAAAAAAGGTAATGCCGAATAAGTAGGAATAACTCCCAATTTTTCATAAAAACGTACTGCACTTTCCATAATCTGGTTCATCTCTTTGATTTCATCTTCTGAGAATTCCAACTGTTTTGCTATATTCAAATCAACAAATTTTGGTTCAATAGTTGCCGGGACACTTAAATGATCAATATCTTGAATTAAATCCCTTATTAATTCTTGTCCCCATTTTCCTCGCCTGCCATAAGGAAAAAACATTACATCCGGAGGCATTAAATGTGCATAACTAATTTCTACCATCTTCTCGGCACCACGTGCTTCACCCATGGCACGAAGTATTTCCATAGCTTTTTGAGGCCCTCTGCCATACTTACCTTCTAATATTTGTTGTTGATATTTATTTAAATACATAGAATTCTCCTATTAAAACTTTGGACAAGATAAAATATGATAACTAACTTATCTAATATTTACTTTTATATGTATCCTTAATAAAGCAATTCTCCCATTAATCATTGGAAGATTTTTTCAAAACAACATAAAATCCTTGTTTTATAAAAGCCATCCTCGAATCTATACCTTTTTTACGAATTGCATGTAGCACTGCATTTTGTACGATTTCTTCAATCTTTGGTGAAGGTTTTTCTACTAAAGTGTATCCACTAGTCCCAGGAAGTAAATCAAGATCTTTCGGAGGGATATTGGTAGTACAGTAAATTAAATTTTCAAAAGCACCGGCTTTGAGAAAAAACTGTTCCCATTTTTGAGGTTCCCATTGATCAGGAGTAAATTGCCATTTTGGGTCTTTTATCATTGGAAGATAATTTCCCAAACCTTTTTCCACAAATATACGCATTAATCTTTTATAATATTCACTCCCAATCGGCTCACTATCATTATTGTGAGCAACCAGAATAACAATACTACCCTCTTTGATTACAGGGATTGTTCCATCAGCAGCTTTAAGTGCCTGATAGTGATTTACTGTACCCTTTCCCCCATGAGTTAGTATAATGTCATATTCGCTATCCACTTCAACCTGAGTATATTCTCTAATCTTATCCACTGCTAATTCGTGAGCCTTTTCCAATTCTCCGGCAAAGACCCCGCAAAGCCTTGCATCTCCGTTTAATATTACATTTACGCTAAAATCGATGCGGGTTCTTTTCGCAACTTCTAAGGCAAATTTATGACAAGGATTATTCTTTAAAACAAGATTTGCAGCATTTTTATTCGCCATAAACTCTGGACCGTGAAATACCTGTGTTGCTTCAATATTTACCATTCCCGGACAAACTGCTTTTCTTCCCCCTGAAGCTCCTGCCATTAAATGTGTTTCTACTAAACCAGTGATAATATGAATATCTGCATCATAAAAAGCTTTATTAACTTTTACCGGTACACCCTGAACCATACCTAATGGTTCTAAATCTTCAGAATAGCAATTATGATCGATAATTTTATATTCATTAATTATATCTGTACCAAAAGCATCTTTTTTCCATTGTGCTGAGGTGGATGCATGAGTTCCACAGCCTACAACAATCAGTGTATTTTCTTTTTTTATACCACTCATTTTTAATCTATTTAAAATAGGTAATAAAATACCTTCTTTATCATCACAATGATAAGGTACCGGTCTGGTATTATCTGAAACTGCAATTGCTACTGTGATACTGTTTGGATCTTTTGGCTTGTCTTCTATAATTTTCTCCAATTTTTTACTTGCTATGGGGTTATCTAATGCTTCTTTAATTTGCCTTAGTGGATTGCTTATAGGTGAAATTGGTTTCATTTCTAATATTTCGCAATGTTTTGGTACTTTTATACTAAATTCTCTATCGAAATATTCTATTTTTATTTCTTTCCAATTTTTTAGGTCTATTCCTTCTTTAAAGTATAATGTTTTTTCTTTCATCTTTTCTTCCTGAAAAATAATTTTACTTATAAAGAGAGGTAAAAGTTAATATCCGTAATATTTTTAGGGGTATTAACTTTTACCTAATCTATTTTTAATAATTAATTTATTTAATCTTTACCCTTCTGTCAATCCCAATTTTTCCAAGGTTTCAGCAGTAGGCTTACCATCACTATCCCAACCTCTTAGTTTGTAATATCCGTCAAGGGCAGGATCCAGGGGTCCGGGAACTTTTCCTGCTCTACTCCCTTCTTTAGAAGGTTGATACACTATTCTAGGTAGAGTATCATCTTTTCGGCTAAATCCCCATTTTACGTTAACTGCTCGCTTTAAGGTTGAGATTCTTTCTCCTACTTTTAGAAATTCCTCTAAGCTCCAATCCCAACCGGTAACGGCATTAAGAGAATTTAGCATATCAGTTATTCCAAAGCCACCAAACATCATAAAATTACACATAGTTACTGCATCTTGTAAGGCACTTAAATCATGGAATTTAGCGGCTACAAAGTCTTTCCCTTCCATGGAAAATCTATCCGGGGCTTCCGTAATCCCCATTTCAGGGTGTAACAGACCACAGGCTGCTTTATAGCAAAGTCCGTGGGTATGACAGGCTCCTCGAGAAGAGGTGGCATAACTAACTGCCAAGGAAAAGAAGGCCCTGGGATCATGGGCGGGGAAGTCCATCCCTTTGACATGAACCGCGAGCTCTGGAGCATTACCTCCGATCTTCTGGGCTGCCCTCACGATCCCCTCAGCAAAGAGTTCGCCTAGTTTTTCCCTTTCACCAAGCTGACGAACTATTTCGATGACCTGGTCACCATCACCCCAAGTAAGTTCTTGACCAAAAGTATCTTTCTTAGTTAAGAGACCTTTTTCGTAACATTTTGTGGCAAAGGCGGCAAAAGCACCAGCGGAGATAGAATCTAAGCCGTAAAGGTTACACAGCTCGTTTGCTTTGGCAACAGCTTTCAAATCATCAACCAGATTACAAGAGCCTAACATCCCTAATGCTTCATATTGAGGGCCGACACCTTCCATGGCAAATTTCTGGGGTTCATCTATATGTATATAACGGTGGCAACGAATGGGACAATTCCTACACGCTATTTTGGCACATTCAGAAATATTAACCTTTAAGGCTTCAGAATAATACGGATAGCTTAATTTTTCTGCTCCTTTTACCCAAACACCACCGGAATCTTCTGACCAATATTTGATAGGAAGGTCTCCTAGTTCTTCGGTGGGGATTACTTCACAGGTAGTGCCGGCTTTTAAGAATGCTTCTGGTGCAGTCTTTCTGATTCTTTCATTTAATTCCCTGGCCAGGGATAGGGCCTTTTGCGGATCAGCAACTTCTGGCTTTTTGGTACCTTTGACGGCAACTGCTTTAAGATTTTTTGCTCCCATTACCGCCCCCAGACCACCTCGACCAGCAAAACTATCTTTATCTACTGCAATACAGGCGATAGCCACTAATTTTTCTCCTGCTATACCTATATCGGCAACACTGGCTTTGGGTTCACCTAATTCCTCCCGAATCATATCTACAGTTACTTCTGTATTTTTACCCCAGAGGTCTGAGGCTTCTCTTATTTCTACTTTATCATCATTTATCCATAAAAATACTGGTTTTTCTGCTTTTCCCTGGATAATTAAACTATCATAACCGGCTTTTTTCAACATGGGGCCCATGTTACCGCCGGCTACAGCGTAACAGATGGCTCCGGTTAGGGGAGATCTGGATACAACTACCCATTTACCGCTTCCCGGAACCACACTGGCCTGTAGGGGTCCCAGGCCAAAGATAAGTCTGTTTTCCGGATCAAGTGCCCCTACTTCTGGTCCTACTTCTTTTAAGAGAATATCGGCAGCAAATCCTACACCACCAACATATTTTTTACAATATTCTTCTGATATCTCCTCTTCACTTACCCGAGTAGTGGTTAGATCGACTCTTAATATCTTTCCCCAATATCCCTTTAACATAATTTGTTCCTCCTTTTTATTTGAATTATTTAATTTCGCAAAAGTAAAAGATAATTAATTAAAACCCTCCTTCCTTTTATATTTTAACCTTTGCCTCTCCTTTCCAAACACGGGAGGAATAATCGTTTCCTTTTGTTCCCTATCGGTCAATAGGCCGTGGATAATAACTTTAGGTCTATTGACTCGGAGATTTCTATTTAGAGCCTATTCCTTTGGTTATTTTTAAATCTCTCGCAGCCTTATACATTGCCTCATAATCCTAATTCTTCTAATTTTTCTTCTGTTGGTTTGCCATTATTGTCCCAACCCCTATATCGATAATATCCTAACAGTGTTTTCTTAAATGGTTCTGGAATTTTACCTTTTCTAATCCCTTTATCTCCTGTATTAAACATTTTTTGTGGAAGCATATCGTCTTTACGACTTAGCCCATCTTCGATGTTGATCTGTCTTTGTAAGGTAAAAATACGTTCACCAATCTTCATAATATCTTCTGGTGTTAATTCTCATCCTGTTGTAAAATTTAAGAATTTAAACGTGAGACTATAGCAAATTTTGCACTTCCTATTATTTTCGTTCCCTGGAATGGTCCTGTAGCAAAAATTATCTTGTTCTTTAAATCCAAAGCATTTGTTTTTGCCGGAACTTCATCGTGTAAATATTTTGTAGCCAGCCCCGCCCCGCCTATATATTTCTTAAACAACTCCTCAGAAATATTTTCTTCTTTAATTTTCTGATTACTTAAATTCACTCTGAGCAATTTGCTCCAGATACTTTTAGACATTAATTTATTCCTTAAATCTATTTTTTTCTCTTAAATATAATTTACTCTGATTTTAAAGCTAAAGCGTGCATATCATTTTTAATATTTTTATACAGATTTCGATATATTTTATAATATTCACGATACATTTCGTGATTTTTCTGATTAAATTCTATCCTCTTCCAAGTATCTTTCCCTCCTGCAGCTTTCATAAGAGAAGAATAATCATCAAATAGACCCACTGCTTTTGCCGCCATATAAGCCATCCCCATTTCTGCACCAATAATTGTATTTGGAACAAATTGATCATGCCCAATTACATCACTTACTATTTGCACCCAAAGAGCGCTTTTTGTTCCACCACCGCAAGCAATCACTTTCGATACTTTAAGATTATCCTGCTTAAAAATATCAAAATGGTGTTGGAAACTATAAGCCGTACCTTCTAACAATGCTCTATATATGTGGGCTCGGGAATGAGAAAGAGTGAGTCCCATAATTACTCCTCGAGCTAATGGATCATTAATTGGGGTTCGTTCACCGCTAAAATAAGGTAAAATTATTAACCCTTGCGAACCCGGAGTAATTTTTTCAGCTTGCTGAATAAGTAAATCATAGGCATTAATTTTTATTCTTTTTTGCATTATTTTTTCGACATCTCCAAAATTATCCCGAAACCATTTAGTTAAGGCCGCACTAGTTGCTGTTCCTCCTACAACAAGATACTTACCAGAAAATAAAAAATGGGGTAAAATCCACAATTCTTTTGTAGATGGAATTTTATTGGTAATTATAGATATTATACCGGTTGTACCGTAAACCAGTGTTGCTTCCCCGGTCTTAGAACTCCCTGCACTAATTATTTCAGCAATTCCATCAGCGGTGCCAGTTATAACTGGAATACCTTTATTCAATCCCGTTTCTTCTGCAGCTCTTTGACTGACTCTTCCGGCAATATCTTTAGCATTCTTCAACTCGGGAAATAAATTTAAAGGAATATCGAAAAATTCACAAATTTCTTTATTCCAACAGTGTTTATTAAAATCATAAAAGGGACCAAAGAAAGCTGCCTGAGAATGATCAAGAACATAATTCCCAGTTAATTTAGAGATTATATAATTTGTGCTAGTAAATATTCTTTTTGTTTTTTTAAATTTTTCAGGTTCATTCTTCTTGTACCAAAGTATTTTTGGTCCTACTGACTGGGTAGTAAGAGGTTGTTTATTTATTTCTAATAATTTATTCTCACCTAATTTTTGAGTTATTTCTCTTATTTCATTCTGTGCCCTCGTATCTATTCCATAAAGTATAGCATTCCTTAAAGGTTTATTCCTATTATCCACAGGTAACATACAAGGGCTCACTCCACTACACCCAATACCAATAATCTCTTGGGGAGAAAAAGAAATCTGAGTAAATAGTTTTTGAACTATAGTCTTGAATCCCTTCCACCAAGTTTCCTCTGCGTCATGTTCAAACCAATTCGCTTTAGGTTGGATATAATTATGTTCAAGGTATGATTTTTTAATTATTTTTAGGTTTTCATCTAATATTACTCCCTTAACTCCTTGGGTACCAATATCCACTCCTAACAAGTAACGCATCGTCATAACCTCCCTGTGTTTACCTCTTTATAAGAATTGCCTTTTTAATGTGAAATTTTAAAAATCATACACAATTTGTTTTGTTGTAAAAATTCAATAAATATATGAAAAATAAATATAGTAATTTATCTCGTATTTATAATTTCCATTATTTAAAAAGCGGCAATAATCATGTAATAAGCATTTAAATTACATTAATACCGCCGCTTTGTACACTGATTATAAAAAATATCTCAATTCCCAAACTTCGCTGCAATCATATTCGCCAATAGAAATCATTTTTTATAATCTACACTGACAAACAAATTATTCACTCATGAAGGTGAAATTAGCAGCATCAGCTTGCTTAGCTAGGTCATTCAAAGCTTTTTCAACAGTTTTGGTTCCCATCAACATTTCCTGCAAAGCTACCACCCACATATCAGCAAAAGTAAAGACTTCTGCAAATTGTGATGGCAATAACCTTGCTTTTGATAACATCTGTTGGTCTACTTGGTAATAATTCCCCATTTTTTCAAACATTGCTTTGACTTCAGAATGTTCCACAACTGATGCTCTGGTCGGATCAAAATTATTATAATTTAGTGACGCATCAAGCAATCTTTCTTTTGAAGTTGCCCACATAATGAAAAGCCAGGCTGCTTCCTTATTTCGTGAGGCATTATTCATTGATAAACCCCAGGTCCAAGTATTACTCACCTCAACAGTCGGGATCATAGCATAAGCCATATTGCCTACGACCTTAGAAACTTCGGGATCCCATTGTTCTGCTGCAAAGAAATTACAATCAGCTCCGCTGGCAGCACGCCCGGAAGTTAAGGCATCTTTTACGTCATACCAGTCATAACTAGACCAGTCCTTGGAGCAGCCTGCTTTGATCAATTCCATATATTTCTTATGAATTTCTATGGATATGTCACTATTTATAGCGCATTTACCATTTTCATCAAAGTAAGTTCCACCAGCAGCATATAATAGGCACGTTGGAACTAATATTACTGTACCAGGACCTCTGATTCCTCTTACTGCCAGGGCATCCATATCTTCTTTACCGTCTTCATCCAGGGATTTTTGTAATGCCTTGGTTGTTTCAATCCATTCATCCAATGTAGTAGGCACTGTCAATCCGTATTTATCGAAAAGATCCTTACGGTACTGAAAAATATATCCTTCAGCCATTACCGGAACAGCAAACAGTTGTCCTGAAACTGAATTGGATGCCATTAACCCTTCAAAGAAATCAGCTTTATCCCAAGCTGGATCAGTCAAGTTCGGATCCTCAATATATTGATCTAACGGTGCCAGAAAAGGTTTAAATTCCCAGATAAATTCTGGTCCTATCATACTAATGTCATATTCATCAGAACCGGTCGCTAAAACCATCCTTTGTTTTTCAAAAAATTGCTGTTCGGAAAGGGCATAAAGATTAACCTTTATTCCCGTAAGTTTGGTAAACTCATCAGTATAGTCAGTTATGGAATTAGTATACGTATGTTTATTCATCAATAAATTAATCGTTTTGCCCTCAAATTGTCTCCAATCAATAGCATTTGCACTTATCGTAATTGCAAATAGAACAACAAACAAAACACTTATTAAACCTGAAAATAATAATTTCCTTTTCATAACATTTTACTCCTTTTTTGTATTTTTTAAAATTTTTTTCTTACTAAAACTAGAAGATACATGTTTAAATCAATTTACCACCTCCTCTTTATCCCGAAATAGATACCTACTATTATACACCTTTATACACCTTGATATCTATTTTTCGGGCAATCAATTAAGATAATAAATTCAGGTAAAATATATTTGTATTACTAACTAATATATACTAATATTTTTCTTAACTATTTGAAATTGTAATTGAAATACGATATGTACCTGGAATAACAGCATTCTCAAATGCTTTCTGAATATTTTTTAGAGAGTATTTAGCTTCTATAAGTGGTTCTGCATTAATATTTCTTTTACTTAATAGAGTTGCTGCCTCTTGATAATCTTTAGTAGAGCAACCATAAGTTCCAATAATTTCCCATAAATTATAATGAACCATATTTGGTTCTAAGGTCCAACCTGGAACAGGATAACCAGCAGCAAAAATTAGAAAACGACATCCTTTAGGGGCTATTTGTATCGCCTGGTTATAGGCTGAAGTTGCACCTACGGCAATAATAATAGCATCTATTTTTTCTCCTTCATTTAAAAATTCTTTTATTTTTTCTTCTACGTTATCTTTACTGGGATTAATAATTTTACTAAAGCCAAGGCTTTTGGCAGTCTTTAATTTATTTTCAAATAATTCAGAGATTATTACATCTGCTCCATAATACTTTGCTACCTGGGCATTTAACAAGCCCATTGTACCTGCACCTATTAATAAAACATTTTCTGCTTTTTTTACCCGTAATCTATAAATTCCATGGATTACAGTGGCTAATGGTTCTACAAACCCAGCTTCCTCAAAAGGTAAGTCTTTTTTTACTTTAAAAACATGCTTGCTTTTAGCCACTTGATATTCGCCACAACCATAAAATCCATACACACCATCTTCATCCGGAAATTTAAGCGATTTATTACTTAAACTATTTTCGCAATAAATAGAATTCTTTCCTTTTCTACAATTACTGCATTCCAAACATGGTCCATAAATATTTACTATTACATGGTCACCTATTTTACAATTTTTAACTTCACTTCCAATCTGAATTACCACCCCAGAATTTTCATGGCCAAAAGCCATTGGATAAGGCTGGTGAGGCCTATCACCCAACCATTGCTGGTAATCAGTAGTACAGATATTGCAAGCTTTATTATTTATTAATACTTCATCAGCTTTAATAGAGGGCATATCTTTTTGATGTACTTCTGCTCGTTTATCTGCTACCAAAACACCATATTTCATTTTGTCTCCCATAATATTTTTCCCCTTCCCTTTTTTTAACTCAACTATCTATTTTTATAACACCTGATATTTAAACTTGCTATTACTACTTTTTTTAATTTATTTTCAAATAAATAATCCTTTTTTATTTTTCTAATACTAAAACTTGTCATCCAAACACACTAAAGTATTAACATCAAATAAATGCATGTGGTTTGCATCAAAATGTATGTAGACCTCAGCATCCTGATTAAATTTAATATTAGGTTCGATTTCAGTAATAATTATTTCCTCGCCTAATTTCATGGTAAGTTGGTTTATTTCTCCTAAATTCTCAAAAACATCAACTTTTGCCATTACTGATTCTGAAAAATCATTTTTATTAGAGCTAACATGGACTCTTTCTGGTCTTATTCCAAGGATATATTTCGTATCCGGTTTTAATTTATTTTTAAAGCGATCCGATAGAGATAATTTATAATTTCCACCATGTATAAATAAATTACTATCTCCTTTTTCAGTATGAACATTTAAAAAATTCATAGGAGGTTCACCGATAAAACTTGCTACGAATTTATTAACTGGCTTTGTGTATATTTCGCTAGGACTTCCTGCTTGCTGCAAAACTCCAAAATTCATAATTATTATTCTATCAGCCAAAGCAAATGCCTCCAACTGATCATGGGTAACATAAATAAATGTTTTCTTCATTTTGTTATGCATTATCTTTAAAGTAGTTCTCATTGTTACCCTCATCTCTTCATCTAAGTGAGAGAGAGGTTCATCTAATAAATATACATCGGCTTCTCTTATTAAACATCTAACTAAAGAAGTTAATTGAGCTTGTCCCCCACTTAATGCTTTGGGATAACTGTTTAATGTGCTTTTATCGATTTTAAATAATTCAATCAATTCATCTAATCTTTTATTATTCTTTATATCTTCATCTGTAGCTCCTTTTACTTTTAAGGGAAAAATAATATTTTCATAAACTGACAAATGTGGATACAATGCATAATTTTCAAAAGCTAATCCAATATTTCTTTTGCTTGCCGGCATATTAGTTACATTTTTATCCCCAAAATAAATGGTTCCAGAATTAATTTCTTCCAAACCTGCTAACATTCTTAAGGTACTTGATTTCCCACAACCAGAAGGTCCTAAAATAGCTACAAATTCTTTGTCTCTACAATGAAAACAAAGATCTTTTACAGCATGAATATCTCTTTTTTCTCCGTAATATTTATTTACATTTTCAAGTCTTACTTTAATTTTTGATTTTTTATCAGTTTTTTGCATTTATAGGATCCTTCCATGGTAAATAGATTCTTCATCCTGACAATTAAATAAATGTATCCTTTCAGAATCAATATTAACCCAAATTGGTTTATTTAATAAATCTTTAAAATTTATTTTAGATTTTACTTTAATCATTTTTCCCTCTGAAATCGATACAGTAATTTCATAACTTGAACTCATCGCTTCAATAGCAGACAATGTTCCATTGATACTATTCGGTTTTTTAATAGTAGATATAGTTATATTATTAGGTCTAATACCAAGTAAAACTTCTTTCTCTTCCCATTTTTTGAGATTTTCTTTTTTTGATTCGAAGACAATATCTGTTTTTTGTTTTTTTAATTCTATTTTAAAATTACCTTCTTCTGTATGAAGTATTCCCTTAAAAATATTTATAGGAGGATCCCCAGCTAATTTAGCTACAAAAACATTATTCATCCTGCTCCAAATATCTTCTGCAATAGCTAATTGTACTAACTCACCTTTTCTAATAACTAATATTCTATCACCGATAGAAAGTGCTTCTCTATAATCATGAGTTACATAAATTACAGTACATCCTAATTTTTGAAAAATACTTTTCATCTCTCCTCTCATCCTATGGCGCAAAACTGCATCTAAATGAGCTATTGGTTCGTCTAATAAAAATACTTTAGGTTTTCTTACTAAAGTTCTTCCTAAGGCAGTACGTTGTTTTTGTCCTCCACTTAACTCAGTTGGCTTCCTATCTAATAATTCACTTATTTGAAGCAATTCGGCTATTTCTTGTACCCTTTTATCTATTTTTTCCTTATTAAATTCTTTTCTTCTACTTGGAGCCTTAAGTGGATAAGCCATGTTTTCTCTAACAGTCATATGTGGATATAAAGCATAATTTTCAAAAAACATAGCTAATTCTCTATGATTGGGAGGGATATTACTAATATCCTTACCGTCTAAATAGATTTTTCCACTAGTTAATTCTTCTAAGCCCGCCAAACATCTTAAAGTAGTAGTTTTACCAGCTCCTGTAGGGCCTAACAAAGTTATTGTTTCTCCTTCTTCGCAATTAAAAGATAAATTTTTAACTGCAGTAGTTTTACCGAAATTTTTAGTTATGTTTTTTACTTCTAATCTATACATATTTTATCTCCTCTTGCTTATCCTTTTACTGCTCCAAAAGTCAATCCTCTAGCCATATTTTTTTGAGCAAACATGGCTATAATCAATTGGGGAATACTAGATAGAATTATTGCTGCAGCCATTTGACCCCACAATGCTGCTTCATAAGAAATAAAACCTAAAGCACCAGTAGTTACTGGCATAGTATTTCTTCCGCCGATTACCAAAGCAAATAAAAAATTATTCCACTCAAAAATAAAAGTTAAAATTGCTGTTGCAGCTAAACCACTCTTTACCATAGGGAAAGTTATTTTCCAAAAAGTTTGAAGAGCTGTATACCCATCTATACGTGAGGACTCTTCTACAGAAGCTGGTACATCGCTAAAGAAACTTCTACTTAGCCATATTGTAAAAGGAATTCCAATAAGTTGGTAAGCAAGGATAAGCGCAAGATGATTATCCAACAAATTAAGTTTATTAAAGAAAATATATAAAGGAAGAATAATTGCTAATTCTGGACCAAACCAAAAGCTAATTAATGTAAAAGCTACATTCTCTCTTGTAGATTCTTTTTTAAATTTTGCTCTGGTTAGAGTATATCCGGCACCAAATCCAATAATTAATGACAGAAGGGTTCCGAAACCAGCAATAATTAAGCTGTTTATATAATAACGCGAAAAGTTCAAAGTTGAAGCTGCAGCTCCGGTTTGGCTTGTTTTAAATAAACTTTTATAATTATCCCATGAAGCATCAAAAATAAATTTAGGTGGATAACAAGTAATATCGCCAGCTGTTTTTAAAGAAGTCAAAAATATCCACACAAAGGGAAATAAAATTACAACAGCAACAATAAATAATAAAATATACAATATAACTTTAGTTTTTATATTCTTTGTTTCATCCATTTTTTTATATTTTCACCTCTATAAATATAAATTATTGATTATTTGTCATGATTTGACAGTAATTTATTTTTGATATTCAGTGGCTTTGGTCCAACGATGAACAAGTTTATAACTAATATAGAAAATAAATATAAATAATATTAAGACTATAGAAGTAGCTTTAGCACCCTGTCCATACTTAAAAATATTCATATAAGCAAGTAGATGTAAATTAGTAGTTACGTTGCCTGGACCTCCACCAGTTGTTGCGTAAATTATATCAAATGTCTTTAGTGAAAGTATAAGCCTAAAAATAAGGGCTACTAAAATTAAAGGAGTTACTAATGGAAAAGTAATTTTTTTAAAGATAAATAATTTACTAGCTCCATCAACTGCAGCCGCCTCATAAGGTTCCTTTGGTAAAGCTTGAAAACCGGCTAAAATAATTATGGCAACAAAAGGGATATTAATATAAGCATCGATACAAACTAAGGTCATTAAAGCCGTATTTGGATTAGAAAGCCAACTAACCGCAGGAATCCCCAGAAAAGATAATAGATAATTAATAACTCCATGTTGTGGCAACATTAATTTCCACATAAGGGCGGAAAGTACCGGGGCTACCATCAAAGGAATTAAAATAATTGATCTAAAGAATGATATTCCTTTTAGTTTAACACTAAACAGCCATCCAACAAAAAACCCAATTGTTATTTCAATAAACAAACTTACTCCTGAAAAAATACCTGTCACCTTTAACGCATTCCAAAAATCAGGATTAGTAAACATTTCTATATAATTTCGCAAACCAACAAATTTAATATTAGATATAGCTAATTTCCAATTCGTAAAAGATAAACCTATCCCGGTAAAAAATGGTATTATTCCTACAAGCAAAGGGATAATTATAGCAAGCCACAAAAAATATTTTAATTTATTATTCTCAATTTCTTTTGCACTCTTTTGAACCTTATCTTTTGGCAATTGTCAACACCCTCTTCTTCGATAATCTAAAAAATAACATTACCTATCAACTTATTATATATAATATTTCTAAAACTAATTTTATTTTTCTTTTTTCTCCCCACTTGTGCAAGTGGGGAGTTTTTATGACATTTCTTTTAAGATAATTTATACTTACTCATTACATCGTTTACAGTAGCACCTTTATGAACTATATCTTGTAAACCTTTCAACACTCTTTCCATTTCTTCTACTGGCCGCTGCCATACATTTCTTCCAAAAATGGTACCCTTGGCACCTGCATCAATCCCATATCTGGCAGTTTCAAAAATACCTTTAGTACCATCTTTTTTAGCTCCTCCTAACATTACTACCGGTACATGCGAATTCGAACAAATGTTAGCAAAAACTTCTTTATTTTCAATTGTATGCTCGGGATAAGGAGCTTTTAATATATCTGCTCCCAATTCAAGAGCTAACCTACAACCATCTGCTATAATTTTAGGATCTCCTTTTTTATCTTTAGGAATATACTGTCCATCTGTAGTTGGTTCCACCATTACCGGCATATTATATTTGTCTGCTTCTGCAATTATTTCACAAGTATGTTCAAGGTATTCCATAGACAATTTAGGTTCTAAACCAAGAGGAAAATATACTTTTACAGCATCTACATCATATTTAACTGCTTGTTCAATTCTTGCTGTTAAACAATGGCCTAAAATACAATCAGAATTCTCTAATGGTAATTTCCATTTAGACCACATTTGATTGTAATCTATCCCCATTATTATACCGGGTCGATTCTTTAAACTATTTAAAAAATTATGGGCTAATTTTAAAATCCCAAAATTTATAAGTAAAGCTTCCGCCCCTAAATTAACAAATTTTTTAAGAGAAATTAATGGATCTTCTAAGCCCTCCATAACAGCCATAACACCATGGTCCATAGGTATTATTACTGTTCTACCATCCTCTTTACTAAATAATTTTTGTATTCTTTCTGATTTTGTTTTCATAAACTTAGACTCTCTAAAAAAGTAATATTATTCATAATGCTTAATGATTACTTTTTTGAAAGCATTCCTCCTTCTTTTTTTTAAACTATACATTACAAAATATTTTATTAATTTAATATTCTAAATTTTCTTTGCTTTTTTTATATTTTAGATAATTTTACCTCCTAATTTTTTATCAATAGTTTTATTATGTTTACTAACTAAATTTTTAGCACAGGCTTCATCGGTTATTAATATGTCAATTAGACGTCCTCTTAGAGCCCCTACAATGGCTTTGGTCTTTTCTAATCCACCCGCAACAGCTATTGTTTTTCCGGGAACTTTTACTGGTGCTCCTATAAGTTTTTCTCTAAGTTTTGGCAAAACCTGTAAACCATTTATATCAAACCAATATCCTAAAATTTCTCCTACCACACCCTCTTTAATAAGATTTTTTAATTCACCCTTATCTTCAAGTCCATATTTAGTTATTAATCCATTTTTAATATTACCAATGCCTACAATAGAAAGTTCAACTTTCTCTATCATCGATAAAGTATTTCTGACTAAATCTTGGTCTTTAATTAGTTGAGCCACTTCTATAGAATCGACTCTTGCAGGAGCCCAAAGTCCATAAAATGAAGCATTAAGTTTCTCAGCAATTTTACTACCTATGGAATAAGGATTCCATGAAACATTTGGAAGCAAATTCCCAAACAAAGAAATAATTTTTAAATCTTTGTTAACTAATTTAGTTTCAGAAACTAAGGTATCAGCAAAATATTTCAATGTATCTCCCATGCCTACTCCAAAAAATTCAATTTGGGAAAATTTATCATCCAAATATAGCGCTGCTGCTTTACCAAGATCTTCTTTGAGTAATTTACCGTTTGAAGAATAATTTGAAGGGACAATAACAGCATCGTCTAAATGAAATATATCTTTTAGGGTTTCTTCTAAAGAAAGTAAATTATATCTTTGGTGCACTATTTTTATTTGAACAATACCTTCTTCTTTAGCTTTAATTAACATTCTTTGCACTTTTGCTCTGGAAATATATAGTTTGGAAGCTATTTCCGCTTGCGTAAAATTTCTTACATAATAAAGCCAAGATATTTTAACTAAAATATCAATCTTGCTGAACATTTACTCATCCCCCGTGCAATTGTTTTTTTTATATCATAAAATTATATCTATGTCAAGATATTTTTAAAAAATTGTTATTTACAAATCAAAAGTGAACCGCTTTTTTAATGATTTACGCTTTAAAAGTGAACTCCTAAAAATAACTCAAAATTGTATTAATATAGGATTAAAAAGTGAGGTCCTGGAGTGAACCACTACATGAGAGAATCCAACTTCGAATTACACCAGATAAAAAATCTGGCTTGTCTGAAGTAAAATTATGGCATAAAGGTGAGCTTTTAGGTATACAAAAGGTTAAAAATAGTAAGCTTAATTTAGTTCACTTTTAAAATTTAACTAACACTTTTTTTAATATTTTTTATAGGCTATCATTCCACAATTTCTTACTAAAATATTTCAAAGAATGACATAGATTATAATTAAACAATCATAATATATAGAGAGAGTTTTTAGTTGGAAGATGGAGACAAGGTGAGAGAGAGAAAAAAGGAGAATGTATTCTATTCTTTTGGTGTTAATATAACCTCTAATGGCAGTTGAGTACTTGCATTAATTAACATTTTTGCTTTGAATCCGAGGGCTACGAAGTTTTTAGTAATTAATTTTATATTAGATTCATTTTTGGAGTGTTTCTGTTTTTTATTATATTTACACCTGCTTCCACTGCAATTGCAACTTTTCTTTTTTCCGTTATTAGAATGTATTATTATATGGATTATGTTACTACTTATATTTATTTTATATATTGTAGCGGCTACTACTGTTTGAGCTATTAGGCGGTGTAAGATTTTATAGTAAATATCTATTCCAATTCTTTTCCTGAAGTAAGAAAAAGTAGAATGAGCGGGGGTTTTAAGAAAATTATTAAAACCACAAAGAACAAAAAAACGCGAGTCAAATTGTAAGCTCTCAGCCAATCTTCGGTTTGATTTTACTTCACCCAACCAGATTAAAAGTTGGGCTTTAAATAGAGACACTGGGTCATAAACTAATTCTCTATCGGTGGTGTATTTATCTTTGATTATAGGATAAATAAAGCTCCAGTCTATAGATTCAAAAATAATCTTTAAAGGATCATCTTTTTTAATTTTCTGGAGAGCTTCATAAGTAATGAAAGAAAGCTGCCGACCTTTTGCTTTTTTCATAAGAATAATTGCACCAAAATTTATTTTAAACAAGCGTAAGTCTATAAAAGTTAACCAAAGGTGCCAGGCACCTTTGGTTAACTTTTATAGATAAATTGGTTAATTGGTTAAAGCTATAATTTTTCAATTAAAAATAGGTTTTTAAAATAAGGTTTTTTTCGGTTTTGAAGAATGTTTCGGTATATTACCTTTCATTTTTTTTCTTAAAAAAGCAGGGATTTCTAAGTCTTTATCATCTATTAATCGATCTTTAATTTTAAATTCATCTTCTATCTTTAGATTATCTTTTTCTGCATAATTTTCTTTAAATAATTCTTTTTTATTTACTTCTTCCTTTTCTTCTTCTTCTTCTTCAATATTTTCTTCGCACTTTGTAGCAATGACAGATACTCTTATTTCGTCCTGCATTTCCTCATTAATAATTGCCCCAAAAACAATATTTGTATCTTGCCCAACTGCTTTAGATATGATATCAACTATTTCGTTTACTTCAAACAAGCTCATATCTAAACCGCCGGTGACATTAATCAATAATGATTTTGCTCCTTTTATGGATACCTCTAATAAGGGACTGGAAATGGCCATTTTTGCTGCAGCATTTGCTTTCTTTTTCCCTTTGCCTGTTCCAATACCTACTAAAGATAGACCAGCATCTTTTGCTACGGTTCTCACATCGGCTAAATCTAAATTTATTAATCCAGGAATAGTAATTAAATCAGCAATGGCCTGAACAGATTGACATAATACTTTATCAGTCATTTCAAAGGCGTTTTTCATGGAAGTATCTTTAGAAATAATTCTTAACAAACGGTCATTAGAAATTGTAATTAAAGCATCTACTTCATTTTTTAATTCTTCTATCCCGGCCTCTGCTTGTAATTTTCTCTTTTTACCTTCGAAAGCAAATGGTTTAGTTACTACGCCTATAGTTAGAATACCATGCTGTTTTGCTATCTTTGCCACGACTGAAGAAACTCCACTTCCTGTTCCTCCACCCATACCGGATGTAATAAAAATTATATCTGCATTTTCCATGGCCTTAGAAATTTTATCTTTATCTTCTTCGGCTGCTTTCTTGCCCAATTCGGGATTACCACCGGTTCCTAAACCATTGGTTAGAGATTTACCAATTTGAATCTTTTGTCCAGCTTGAGATAAGGACAGGGCTTGTAAATCCGTATTTATAGCAATTAGATCAAGATTGCTCATCCCTTGTAGATTCATTTCCCGAATAGCATTATTCCCCCCTCCTCCAATACCAACTACTTTAATATTTACAAATTTATCTACGTCTTTTTGGGGAGGGTTTATAGGTCTACCTAAAAATTCATCTTCTTCCTTATTCTGAATTTCAACCCTTTCATTAATCCCCCCTGATGTGTCCCTAATTAGTTCTTCTTTGTAATCTATAATTTTACTGAATCCCCGCGCTAATCTCTTCTTTTTCAAAAGATATCACCTCTTGAGCTAATTTATAATAATCAACAGCCCCGTGAGACTTGGGGCTATAATGTAGAGCCGGCGTACCCTGACTGCTGGCCTCTACTAAAGTTATATTTTTTCTTATTATCGTTTTAAATAACTTATCACTAAAATATTGTTTTGTTTCAGCTATAACTTCCTTAGATAAATTACTTCTTGTATCGGCAATGGTAATTAAAATATTTATTTTTAAAGAATGGTTTAAATTCTTACGTACGATTTCGGTTGTCTCTATAAATTCTTCTATCCCCCTAAGAGCAAAATAATGTGGCTGCATGGGGATAATGACTTCATCACAAGCCTTTAAAGCATTTACGGTCAGGATCCCTAAAGAAGGGGGGCAATCAATAAAAATATAATCAAAAGGGACTTTGCACTCTCTAATACTCGCACCTAAAAAATCTTCTCTACCTATTTGGTCAATAAGTCTATACTCTGCACTGGCAAAGTCAATATTAGAAGGAGCTAAAAATAAATTATTTTCGCTATTTATTTTTAACTTCATTATTATTTCTTCTAACTTCAATTTATTCTTAGAGCGATGAGGTTCTAAAATATTTAATACAGTTTTAGACAAACTATCCGGTTCAAAACTTAATCCCAAAGTAGTATGGGCTTGAGGATCTAAATCAATTAATAGCACTTTTCTCCCTAATGATGCTAAGCTTGCTCCTAAATTTATGGTAGTGGTAGTCTTTGCTACTCCGCCCTTTTGATTAGCAATAGATATTATCCGCACGCACTCTATCTCCCTAAAAGAATAAAAGTGAATTTATTTTTTTGCTAAATATTATTATATAATTATATCATAATTTTTTAAATATAGAAAAGAATTTATAAAAATAAAAAATATTCTATCTTTTTAATTAACTGCTTTATATTTTTATTCTACATTATTTTAAAAAATCCTTCTTTTTAATTAATTTTTTTAAAAATAATTTTTTATTTCGACAAAATAAGGTTACTTTTCTCTGTCTTTTCTTTCTCTTTTTCTTAGCTTGATACTCGATGCTATAATTTAATTGTATAAGAATTTCCTTTTTCCGTAATCCCTAATTAGTTGTTAGATCTAAATACAAGTTTTTAGTTACCATTATACAGCTAAAAACTTAAAGCGAAAAGCGAAAAACCATAATTCAAAACTCAAAACTTTTTCTCTCAGTACTAAATTTAAAGTTTTAGTTTTTACTTCTTTATCTTTTCATTTTTGCTATATAGATACGAGATAAGAAAGATGAAACTCAATAGATAAAACAGTATATTTAAATTTTAAATTTTGAGCTATGGCTTTAAGTTTTGCGCTTTTCGTTTTTCGCTTGGCTACTAAATATTATTCACTATTCACTAACGACTAATTTAATAATTTGACTTTTTTAAAATTTATATATATACTTGGTGTTAATAACTACTATTAATATTAACTAATGGTTATTTAGTAAAAATTATGAGGGGGATATTTTTATGAAATTACAAACACTAAATGAAATGCTAAGAAACAGTGTAAATCTTTATGGTGATAGAACTGCTTTCAAAGTAAAAAAAGATGGAAAATTTGCGCCAATTACTTATCAAGAATTTTATAAAAAGGTAGAAATTTTTGGTACAGGATTACTTAGCATCGGAATAGAAAAATTTGACCATGTGGGTCTGGTAAGTGACAATCGCTTTGAATGGATAGTTACCGATATGGCAATTATTGGCTTAAGAGCAGCAGATGTCCCTTGCAGCGGGAATAGTTCATCTCAGGATATCTACTTTAAACTCAACCATTCGGAGGCCAAAGTTACTATACTGGAAGGAGAAACGCAATTTTCTAATTTTTATAAAATCGCTAAAGATCTTCCTAAAATAAAAAATATCATCCTCTATGACAAAGTTAAGGTATTCTCTGAAAAAGAAGATACCCCGGAATGGACTATTTCCATTAATTTTGAAGAACACGAAGAAATAAGCAAAAAATTTAAATCTGAAATAGAATTATTAATAAAAAATAAAAATAAACATATCTTCTTATCGTCTGAAGCTAAAAATTTCTTAGAAAAATACCTGGAAGAAAATATAGAAAATCTCCTAAAAGAGATTCGCTCTAAAGATACAACCGATTCCGTTAAAAACAGTCTTATAAATAGAGCAGTAGTAATAGACGGACAATACAATAAAACTCATTCTCATAAAATTTATTCCTTTGAAAAAATAAATAAAATTGGCGAAGATTTATTGGCCCAGGGAGATATTTCCTTTTTGGAGATAGCCAAAAGTGGCCAGCCCGATGACCTGGCAACTATAATCTATACCTCGGGAACTACTTCTGACCCTAAAGGGGTTATGCTTACTAATTCTAATTTTATGCATAATGCCATAAACGCTCCCATAGCCATTACCATAAATAAAGATGATAATTTTTTATCAGTTCTTCCTTCCTGGCATGTCTATGAACGGATAGTAGAATATTGTGCTCTATGCGTAGGTGCCTCAACTGCCTATAGTAAACCTTTTAAACAGGTCCTTCTACCAGACCTTAAAACAGAAAAACCTACTGTTATGTGTAGCGTCCCCCGTATTTGGGAAAGTTTACATAAAGGAATTTTAGATAATATTAAAAAAGGGAGTAATCTACAACAGCGTATCTTTAATTGGGCTATCAAAATAGGAGAAGAATATAAAGAAGCAGAAGGAATTCTCAATGGTAGCTGGCCTTTGTTTGATCGTCCTGAGTACACTGCCGAAGAATTGGCTCAAGCCAAAAGAACAACAAAAAGATTAGGCTGGAAATATCGTTTAGCCGACAAGATAGTCTTTAAAAAGATTAGAAAATTAACCGGTGGTAGGTTTAGATTTGCTATTAGTGGAGGAGGAGCCCTTAACGAATCTATCGATAAATTTTTTAATGCTATCGGGTTAATTATCACCGAAGGTTACGGATTAACTGAAACCTCTCCAATACTTGCTGGCAGAACTAAAAAGGATAATATTATGTTTACCGTAGGCCCTCCTATCCCAGAAGTAGAAATAAAGATTGTAGATAAAGATGATTATAATAAAGAATTGCCCAATGGTAAAGTAGGCATTGTGCTGGTTAAAGGTCCTATGATAATGAAAGGCTATTACAAAAATGAGGAAAAGACCAGGGAAGTTATTAAAGATGGCTGGCTTAATACCGGAGATTTGGGCAAAAAGACTTATAACGGAAAATACCTTAAAATTATGGGCAGAATAAAAGACACCATAGTCTTAAGAGGAGGAGAGAATATTGAACCTCTACCCCTGGAAGATAAATTAAAAGAAAGCGAATATATCAATATGGTAATCGTAGTCGGCCAGGACAAACCTCGTCTGGGAGTATTAATTGTCCCTGACTTTGAAGCTCTAAAAGTATATACAGAAAAAGAAAATATTGAATATAAAAATATCGATGAGTTAATTAATCATCCCAAGGTAATCTCTTTATACCAAAAAGAACAAAAAATATTAATCTCCAAAGAACACGGATTTAAACCATACGAAACAGTAATGGGGATAGCTTTACTTCCTCATGAGCTTACCATGGAAGCCGGGGAAATGACTGAAACCTTAAAGATGAAGAGATTTGAGATACATAAGAAATATAAAGAAGAGATAGACAGGATATGTGGATGAAATTAGTCGTTAGTGAATAGTGAATAGTCGTTAGCCTTAAATACAAGATACAAGATACAAGGTGCAAGTGTTTACAATTTGTAAATTATAAAAATCAAATATTTAAGTTAAACTAAGGAGTTATAGTTATGCAATTACAAACATTAAATGAAATGTTAAGAAACAGTGTTAATTTATATGGGGAAAGAATCGCCTTCAAAGTAAAAAAAGACGGAAAATTTGAGCCGGTCACTTACAAAGAATTCTATAATAAAGTAGAAAAATTTGGAACAGGGCTACATAGTATCGGAATAAAAAAATTCGACCATATTGGTTTGGTAAGTGAAAATCGTTTTGAATGGATTATATCTGATTTGGCAATTATCGGTTTGCGTGCTGTTGATGTCCCCTGTAGCGGAGCCAGCTCACTTCACGACATCCGCTTTAAGCTTGATCATTCAGACTCTATAGCTACTATCCTGGAAGAAGAAAAACAGTTTGCAGAATTTTATAGTATGGCCAATGATCTTCCTAAAATAAAAAATATTATCTTAATAGATAAAATCAAACTGTTTTCAGATGAAGAAGATGCTCCGGAATGGACTAACCCGATTCGATTTAAAGAGGGAGAAAAAATAAGCAAAAAATTCCTTGCTGCCATCCATTATATGATAAAAAATCAACGCAAAGTATTTTTCCTATCAGAAAAAGCTAAAACCTTTTTAAAAAAATATTTAGAGGATAATATAAATGAGATTATAAAATTTACAAAATCTAAAAATGGTGCCGATTTCATCCAAAACAGCTTATTAAAAAGAATTATAGTTATAGAAAAAAATTATAACGAAATACATTCTCCGGCAATCTTTTCTTTTAATAAAATAAACCAAATCGGTGAGGATTTATTAGCTAAAGGAGATACCAGGTTTTCAGAGATATCTAAAACTGCTCTTCCCGATGACCTGGCAACTATAATTTATACCTCGGGAACTACCGCTGATCCCAAAGGAGTTATGCTTATTAATTCTAATTTTATGCATAATTTAAGAGTTCTCCCCCCGACACAAGAACTTAATCAAGAAGACAGGTGGTTATCAGTTTTGCCCTCCTGGCATATTCTTGAACGAACAGCGGAATATCTTGTTTTTTCTGTAGGCGCTTTGACTGCTTACAGTAAACCCTTTAAACAGATTCTTCTACCAGATTTAATTACTATAAAGCCAACCGTTATCGTCAGTGTCCCTCGAATATGGGAAAGTGTTTATAAAGGAATCATGGATAATGTAAAAAAAGGAAGTAAGATTCAGAAAGCTATATTTAATTGGGCTATTAGTATGGGAGAAAAATATAAAAAGGCAGAAGGGATTTTGAATAATACTATACCCTTATTTGATCGAGCTGAATATACCCCTGAAGAAATAACCCAAGCTAAAAAAATGGTAAAGGCTTTAGGTTGGAAATATAGGCTTGCCGATAAGATAGTCTTTAAAAAAATTAGAAAGATAACCGGGGGAGAATTAAGATTTGCCATTAGTGGTGGAGGAGCGCTTCTTGAAAATATAGATATATTCTTTGCTACAGTTGGAATTATGGTCTGTGAGGGATATGGGCTAACTGAAACCTCTCCAGTTCTAACAGCAAGAAATCCGAAATATTGGGCTTTATCTACAATAGGCCCAGCTCTTCCAGAAGTTGAAATAAAGATAGTGGATAAAGATGATTATAATAAAGAATTACCAAATGGCAAAGTAGGTATTGTGTTGGTTAAAGGTCCTATGGTAATGAAAGGTTATTATAAAAATGAAGAAAAGACTAAAGAAGTGATTAAAGATGGCTGGTTTAATACTGGAGATTTAGGTAAAAAGACGTATAATGGAAAATATATCCAATTAGTAGGGAGAATAAAAGACTCCATAGTCTTAAGGGGAGGAGAAAACGTTGAACCTCTTACTTTGGAAGATAAACTAAAAGAGAGTGAATATATCAATATGGTAATCATAGTCGGCCAGGATAAACCTCGTCTGGGAGCATTAATTATTCCTGACTTCGATACTTTAACGGAATATGCGGAAAGAGAAAACATTAAATATGAAAATACTGAAGAATTAATAAAGAAGCCCGAAATAATCGCTTTATACCAAAAAGAACAAAAAAAATTAATCTCCAAAGAACACGGATTTATGCCTTATGAAACAGTAATGGGGATAGCTTTGCTACCCCATGAGTTTACTGTAGAAGCCGGGGAAATGACTGAAACCTTAAAGATGAAGAGATTTGAGATGCATAATAAATATAAAGAAGAGATAGACAGGATATGTGGATGAAAAATAGGAGCGTGTTGCAATACGCTCCTATTTTTTTCTAACCGCTATATTCTATCCATTATAACGCGAGATACGATACACGAGATACAAAATACGATTTTATTCTTTAGGAATTGTAAACCTTTGATAGGGATAAATCATATCAGGATTATTTATTATATCTGTGTTCGCCTCAAAAATTCTTATCCATTTCTCGCCTGCATTATAAAATCTTTCAGCAATGTTCCAGAGTGAGTCCCCCTTCTTTACCTCATAATAATCTGGTATATTCTTTTTTATTGCCTCGGCTAATTTAGCCTCTATTATACCCTTACCTTCTTTTAATAAAGCTAATCTATCAGCATATTCTGCTTCTTTTTCTTTTCCTTCTTGAGCCATCTGTTCTTGTATTTCCTTAACCAGATTTTCATATCCTTTTATACTTTCGGATAATTCTGCCATTGTTTTATCTTTTTCCATAATACTTTTCTCTGATTCTTCATTTTGCTGTTTAAGGACTGTAATTGTACTTTCTTTTTCTGAAAGAAGCTCTTGAGAAGTTTTTAGTTGATTTTCAAGTTTGCTTTTCTCTTCCGATAATAAAGTTAATCTATCAGCATATTCTGCTTCTTTTTCTTTTCCTTCTTGAGCCATCTGTTCTTGTATTTCCTTAACCAGATTTTCATATCCTTTTATACTTTCGGATAATTCTGCCATTGTTTTATCTTTATCGGAAATAACTTTTTCTGAATCTTCTTTTTGTTGTTTAAGGAGCGCGATAATATTTTCTCTTTCTAAAAGAAGCTCTTGAGAAGTTTTTAGTTGATTTTCAAGTTTGCTTTTCTCTTCCGATAATAAGGATAATTTATTAGAATATTCTGTCTCTTTTTCTGTTTCTATTTCTTTTTCTTTAGCCGCCTGTTCGCTTATTTCCTTAATCTGATTTTCATATCCTTTTATACTTTCGGATAATTCTGCCATTGTTTTATCTTTATCGGAAATAACTTTTTCTGAATCTTCTTTTTGTTGTTTAAGGAGCGCGATAGTATTTTCTCTTTCTAAAAGAAGATCTTGAGAAGCTTTTAATTGAGTTTCAAGTTTGCTTTTCTCTTCCGTTAATGCAGATAGTTCTGCAACATAATCTTTTTCTCCTTCAATTTCTTGTTGAACTAACTTGTCTTTTAGTTCGTTAATTTGATTATTGCAATCCTCTAATTTGCTGATAAGCTCCTCTTTCTCTTGATCTTTAGTTTGCGAGATTCCTTCCTGTTCAATTAATAAAGCTTCAAGTTGCCCTTTTTCCTCCATTAGTTCTGATAATTTATCAGCATATTCTTTCTCTAAATCTTTTTCCCCTTTTGCTAAACTTGCTTTTAGTTCTTCAATCTGTTTTTCCTTTTCTTGTATATTTTCTTTCAGCTCTAAAACAAGTTCGTCTTTTAGAATAACAATCTGTTCAGATTCTTCTTTTTGCTTCTCAATGGTTTTAATTGTTTCTTCTTTTTCGGTTAACAAAACTTCGAGTTTGGTTTTTTCTTCAGTTAGTTCTGATAATTTATCAGCATATTCTTTCTCTAAAACTTTTTCCCCTTTTGCTAGTTTGGCTGCTCCTTCTTTTAAATTGACTACTTCATTTTCTAATTTATTTATATTCTCTTTATATCCCTTAACCTCCTCCTCTAATTTAACGATAAGTTGTTGTTTTTCTTTTTCTTTTTCAAGCCAAATCCTCTCTTTCTCCGCTAACAAATCTTCGAGTTTGGCTTTTTCTTCTGTTAGTTCTGTTAATCTGTCAGCATATTCTTTCTCTAAAACTTTTTCTCCCTTTGCTAAACTTGCTTTTAGTTCTTCAATCTGTTTTTCTTTTTCTTGTATATTTTCTTTCAGCTCTGAAATAAGTTCGTCACTACTTTCCAGTTTAAGATTTTTTTCTTCTACTTCTTTTTTTGCCTGATTGGATTGGTCATAAGTATAAATAGCAAAACCGCCAACAATTAATAAAATTACTATAAATAAAACTATTAAATTTTTTGACATTTTTACCTCCAATACTTTTAATTTTTACTTATATTATTATAATTCGATAAAAATTTAAAAAACCCTCTTTTATAAATAAAAAATATTTATTTTTTTTCAATTATTTGTATTAACTTTAACTTTTTTTACTTCAATCTGTTACTTGCCGTAAAATTTGTATCCTTTTTTCCTGAAAGACTGGCTTAGCAGGAACGGTTAGCAGGAATCCGTAAGAGAGCTGCTGCCCCGAGAACCCCTGCATTTCCTCCTAACTTTCCAATAACAATTTTAAGAGATTTATAATTGGAATAAAATGCTCTCTTTTTTACTTCCTCTCTAAGGGGAATAAGTAGCTTATCGCCTTCATTAGTTATTCCTCCCACCAGTACTACCATTTCAGGATTCAATATATTAGCGATGTTGGCAATGGCTATACCTAAATATAAAATTGCTTCTTCGACTATACCTGAGGTTAATCTATCCCCTTTGCGGGCAGTTTCAAAAATTGATTTTAGTCTGAGTGATTCAAATAACTCATCATCATTATCAAAATTTAAGAATTTGCTCTTTATTCCCTCTTTTATTCTATTTCTTATTCTATTTTTAATCCCGGTAGCTGAAGAATAGGCTTCCAAACAGCCATAGTTACCACAGTTGCAACGAGGACCATCTTTATTTACGGTCATATGCCCTAACTCTGCTGCACCATAATTGTTGCCATGATATATCTTGCCATCAATAATTATTCCACCGCCAATTCCGGTTCCCAGGGTAAAACATACTAAATTGTCAACTCCTCGGCCTACACCAAAACACCGTTCACCCCAGGCAGCTGCATTAGCATCATTTTCTAAAACAACTTTCATATTAAATTCATCTTCTAATATTTTCCTTAAAAGTACATCTCTCCATCCGGGAAGATTGGGAGCAAAATTGATGATTCCTTTTTTAATATTGAGAGGGCCTGGTGCTCCAATCCCTATGCCTATTATATCGTCAAGAGCTATGGCAGATTGAACAATATTTTTATGAATAGTCTCTATTATTCTTTTAATGGTAGCTTCTTTACCTCTTTCGGCTAAAGTTGGAACTTTCAGGCGGTTTACTATCTTCCCCTGGTAATTCACTGTTGCACTAACAATATTCGTTCCTCCTAAATCAACGCCGATAGAATATTTTTTTTCTAAACTTTTTTTATCTATTATCATATATGCTGCCTTCCCATCATTGCCACATTTTTTCTTTGTATTCCTTAAAAGCTTTTACTTGCTGTTGAATTACTTCTTCTGATTGTTGTACATCTAAATCTTTTGTTTCAATAGCAAAACTGGCTAAGCGCCCCTGCCATAAAATTCTTAATATCTCTAAAATATCTTCTTTTTTATCTCTTTTCTGTTCATAATAGTTTAAACTATGATATACTATTTGAGCCCATAAATCTATAGGAAAATTAAAGTCCTCCACACCGGAACTTTTAGATATTTTATCTAAAGAAGATATTATCTCTGCTGGTAAGAAAAAATTCTTTGCCTTTATTATCTCTTTATATCCTGATTTAAAATCATTTATATATCCTGATATATCCATAACCACTTCTTTAGGTGTCTCTACTTCTTTTATTCCAATCCTCTCTACACTTTTATCTCCCACTTTTCTTTTGGAGAAATCTTTATAAAAAATGGCTAAGTCCAAAATACTTCCTGTTACCTGATTGAACATAGGAACTAATAATACCTTGGGGTCTTTATAATGTTTGGTGGAATCATGACTTTTTATCCCCAATTTTGCTTCTATCATCTTCATGTCTTCACAGGCAGCGACCGTCGTAATAAATATATCTATTCCAAATTCAGCCGGGAAAAGAGGGTGGACTAAAACTTTTTTCACCATTTTAGCAGATAGACCATATTCTCCCCCAATAGGTTGTCTGATAGAAATTCCGTAAAGTGCTCGAGTCAGAGGATAAGCCAGATGATTGGTAATCACTCCATCATATTTATGTCTTACATAAAAGGGGGCAACCAAATCGTATCCGGTTAATATAGGCTGGACTAAATGTTTTAACCATTCCGGGATTATACTGGTAAGATCGCCATCTACTAAAGCTACTGCCTCTGCTCCTACTTCTTCTGCCTTAATAAATATGGTTTTTACTCCATTCCCTTTTCCGATTTTCCCAACTTGATCCAGTACCATCTTCTGTGTTCTGGTTACAGTTTTATTAGCCCTCTCTTTGGTGTGGTCTTTAGAAAAACCATCTGAGACTATAATTAAACTTTTCTTCTCCGGGAAATAGTCATTCAAACCCTGGTCAACTACTTTAATTACTCCCTCAATGGTATCTTCAACATTCTTAGTACAAATACCTACAACTATGTCTATCTTATCTTTCATTATAAATCTTCTCCTTTATTTTTAGTATATATAAAATCTGCTTCTTTAAGTGATTCTAAAGAACCTATATCGAACCATCTCCCCGAAAATGCAAATCCGAAAACTCTTTCTCTCTTGATTAACCACTTTATAAAAAATCCTATGGCATCAGGATTTTCTCCTGCATCTAAATAAGTTGAAATTCCTCTAACCCCTTTTTGAGATAATACATAGCAGGCGGTGGAAACCAGGGTAGAAGGTGGATTTTCGGGTTTTTCTATAAAATCTATTATCCTCATTTCCTCATCGACCTTTGCTACCCCATAATTTTGGGCTTTCTGAATAGATTTTAGGTCATATAAGGCAACTACATTTCCTTTTTTTTCTCTATAATAATTAATTAAGTCTCTTAAATCAAATTCAAAGAGATTATCCCCTCCAATAATCATCAATTCTTCATTAAAATTTTCTTTCTTTATTAAATATCCCAATGCTCCTACCGACCCTAACTTATTTTCTTCTAATAAAGTTGGCTCAATGACCAAAGAAATATCTTTAGTTGATTTATATCCTAATAACCATCCTTTAAAATTTTGTTCAAATTTTTCATTGGTAGATATTATAATCTTATCTATATCTTTTTGAGCTTCTAATTTCTCCATAATATATTCAATCATCGGCCTTCCGCCAACTGAAAGCAGTTGTTTGGGCTTATTTTTAGTTAATGGCCAGAGTCTCTTGGCATATCCGCCAGCTAAAATTATTGCTTTCATACTTAATACTCCTCTTTTATAGTTTTTGGTAATCAATTCTCAGTTTCCAATCAATTCTATCTAATTTATTAAACAAGAGGTGAAGAACAACATGGCTACTATTAATAGCTGTATGTCTTATCTGGTTATCCTGAGGAGGGAAATAGGTAGTAAGTAAATCTTTTATTGTGTGACTGGTGGGACTACTATAACAGAATCTTTCCCAGAAAAAATCATGAAGGTAGGCTATCACTTTAATGCCAGCGCCTTCATTCCAACTCTTAGAATATTGCTTTGCCTGTATCTTTATCGAATAGATGTATTCTCAAAAGATCAAATAAGACCTCGAGTTCCTTGTCCTCTTTTACTTTCAAATCGCCCGCTGTTTTAACTACAAGAAACCCAAACTCTTTTTCTAAATGAATAACTGTGTCTGATCGTAACAACTCTACAAAGTAGACTTTGCCTTTTGTTGATGCTACCTGGTCTGTTTGTGCTCGACCGGTTATATAAATATGTTCGGGTCTTATGCCTAAGATATAATTTCTCTTGTCTGAAAGCTTAGATACTCTATCTTTGAATTTATCCAATAAAGGTATTACTAAACCCTTCGCCCTCAAGTATAATACTTTATTCTGACTCAAGATCTCAACCTCAATAAAATTCATCTGTGGTGAGCCGATAAATCCAGCCACAAAGGTATTTACCGGATTATGATAAATCTCATCAGAACTGCCCAACTGTTGGAGTATACCTTGTTTCAAAACTGCGATTCGGTCACCCATAGTCATCGCTTCAACCTGATCGTGAGTGACATAAATTGTGGTGACTTTAAGATTTTCCTGCAATTTTTTTATTTCGGTACGCATTCTAACCCGCAACAGCGCATCGAGATTGGATAGCGGTTCATCCATTAACAATACCTTTGGCTCCATCACAATCGCTCTTGCAACTGCCACTCGTTGTCTTTGCCCACCGGAAAGCTGTGTCGGATAGCGGTCCAATAAACTATCTATTCCTAAAAGTTCAGCCGCCCAGTTAACTCGTTTTTCTATCTCCTTCTGAGGATATTTTTTAACCCTTAATGGAAAAGCAATATTGTCATTCACAGTCATATGTGGCCATATAGCGTAATTTTGAAATACCATCGATATATTCCTATCTTTTGGTGAAAGATAGGTCATGTCATCGTTATCGAAAAAGACTCTACCTGCAGTAACCCTCTCCAAACCAGATACACAGCGTAACAATGTCGTCTTGCCACAGCCAGAGGGACCAAGCAATACCACAAACTCACCTGGTCTGATCTCCAAATTTATATCATTAACTGCTTTTACTCTTTCAAAATATTTCTTCAAACCTTTAAGTCTTACCTTAACCAATCTTATTTTACCCCTCTTTCTCTCATCCGAGATTGTTAAACCTATAAAAATTTACTTAAGCGAGATACCCCACATGGTTACCAGATGCTTTCTTACAAAGAAAATAAAGACCATTGCTGGTATAGCCATAATAAACCCAGCAGTAAATTTATAATAATCTGGCGAAGCCATTGCAGTACTGAGAATATGTGCTGGCAGTGTCCTGTTTGTCAAAGTCAATATAGTTGCAACGAACACTTCATTCCATGAGATGATAAATGCAAAGATTGCTGAGGCGGCCAGACCAGGCAGGGCAAGTTGTAAAGTTATCCTAAAGAATGCCTGTATGCGTGAGAGACCAAAAATCATTGCCGCCTCTTCATAGTCCACTGATATGCTCGATAGAATGCTTGAAGATATCAGGATAATCATCGGTAATACCATAGCAGTATGCGCTAAAGCTACCCCCCAAATAGTATCACTGACTCCAATTTTCATAAAAATTATGAGCAAAGGTATGGCCAAGACCATTAAAGGAAACATCCTTGTCGCAAGGCACAATAATTTTAAAAAGTTCTTACCAGGAAAGATATACCTTGATAACGCATAACCTGCAGGCAAACCAATTACAAAACTAAGTAACATGGTCAATCCGGCAACTTTAATACTGGTTAGAATAGCCTTCCACGCTTCAAGCTCAAAGAAAAGGGCTTTAAATTGATTTATAGTGAAATGTGTGGGTATCACTTTCTCAATCTGATAGTAATCCTCAGGTAAGGCGAAAGCTGAGATTGTAATCAGTACCAATGGTGTCAAAAACCATATCACAATTAACCCCGCAATGATGATGGTAACCATTTGTTTAATTTTTAAGATTATAGGAATTCTCTGTTTCTCCATGTTTACCTTTCTATAATATTAATAAACTTATAATTTCTACTTTTCAAACCACATTTATGCTTCAAGGTGCTTGGTTTTTAGAAAAGTAATATATGCCCAACTAATGAGTATACAGATGAGAGCAATAATAAAACCATAAGTTGCTGCAAGCCGAAAATTGTTAAGCTCTGCCTGCTGATAATATACCTCCCCTGCCAGTATCGGAATATCTCTACCGGAAAGAAGCCAAACAACGCTAAATATCTGAAATGCAAAGAGCGTTCGAATAAGTAAAGCAGATTGCAGACTCGGCATAGTCAGTGGTAATGTTATATAAAAAAACTTTTGCCAGCTACTAAATCCAAATACATCAGCTGCCTCAAAATAATCCTTGCTTATCATCTGAAGACTGGCCAGAAGGATGACAAACACCAAAGGGGTTGCTCTCCACAATTCGGTTAGTACTATGACCCAGAAAGCACGTGAACTTAATCCTAAACCAAAAAAGTAAATAGGTGTCTCGATAATACCTAAACTCATTAAAAACTTGTTTAGAAACCCATGTGAGGTGAAAATATTATAGCTCATTAGGGCAGCTGACACATCACTCAATGCTAAAGGTATGGAAATGATATAGAGCACGGTCATATAACCTTTAAATCTACTGTTCACGAAAAGTGCAAGCAAGAATGCGAGAATAACCTGTAATGGCACTATAATAATCAAGAATAACAATGTATTTTTTAATGCTTTCCAAAAGGTATAATCTCGAGTCAAAGTAATAAAATTCTCAAAGCTAAGCTTTCCTGCTTCAGAAGTGAAAGCAATCCCTAAAGCTTTTATTAAAGGATAACCAACAAATCCAGCTAAATAAATCAAGACCGGAAGGAAAAGCAGATAAGGCATCCATTTTTTTTCTCTGCGGCTAAAAGATATCATTCTCTCTCCTCATACAAATTATTAAAAGAATGCGCCTCTCACTGTAAGTAAAAAGCTTAATTTTTACAGAGAGGCGCAAATGAATTACCTGTTATAGCAATGGTACACCAACTTCTTCAAATATCGCTCTTAACTTATCTGCTGCTGTTGTAATAGTCGTTTCAATATCAGCGCCTTCGACGACTATCTTAGTAAATACATCACGATAAGTTGCAGTAAATTCGCCGCCTTTTGCACCAAGACTGGGTATCATCACCATTACCGAATCTGCAGCTCCTGATTGTGCAAGCACTCCTGTGGCTAAAATCTTTAGTGGTCCTACTGGGATGGCACCTTCTGCTTCTTTTACTATGGGGAAGAAACCTACATTCTCAAGAATTTTAACCTGTACATCTGGTTTTGTGAGATAATCGATCAACTTAATGGCGTTATCCTTCTGCGGTGCATCTACAGGAATTGCCAAGCCTACAGCTACTGTTATATAACCCCTGCCTTGAGGCCCGCAGGGGACAGGAACGATAGCAAAATCTTCCGGTTTCTCAATTAAAGCATTCTTTACTCTTGCAGTATGGTCCCAAGCAACAAGTATTTCTTCTTTGAGTAAAGGTTCATCCATTGCCGCCCAAATAGAGCTTGATGGATGCACATACGGTAGGAGTTCTTTCAGATATTCCCATATTTTAACTGCTCGTAAACTGTCAAATGCTGCTGCTTGATAACCGGTAAATGACGGATGAATATAACCATGTAAGAAGCGATGCCATAAACCTTTCGGTGCCATCGGGAAACCAAGTTTAGGACCCTTGAATGCATCATTAAGATTTTTTGACCAACTGAGTAACGCATCATAAGACCATTTCTCGCTTGCACCGGTTACATCCTCGGCTGTCAAACCAGCTGGTAGATAATCGAATGCTTTCTTGTTAACTACCATTACATAGGTTGCCTGCATCAATGGTACATAAACTTTTTTACCAGCTATAACAGAATAGTCTTCCAGTGCTTTAATGAATGTCCGATTGGGTAGTACGATACCAGTAAGGTCGTCGAATAGGCCCTTCGCATTCATTAAATCGAGCCCACTATGTAGCTCGCAAACAAGCGATGTAGTTACTTTTTTGGCCTCAACTTCAGCAGATAGACGGATAAACATATCATTATAATTCGGCATAGTTATGAACTCTGCTTCAATACCAGTCTCATCGGTGAAGCCTTTAATTAATACCCCTTTGGCAAACACCTGCTCGGCTGCTGGTTCCATCTGTGTGGATACAAAGTTTAGCACTTCTCCAGCAAAGACAGCTGAAGTTAAAAGCATACTGATAACCAAAACCACAATAAATCTCTTTAACATTATAAATTCCTCCTTTTTTAATTTTAATCTTTGCAATACTTGTCATCAAATCAAAATAAGATATTTTATATTTTTATCACCCCCCTTATTCTAACTACTAATCATGTTTACAGCTACCCAAACCTGCAGGGCTAGAAAGAAAAATTACCAATATATTATTTTTATTAACTTATTTTTTAAATAATTTATACAATCCCTTTACGCAGTATTAGTTACAGGAAGTCTAATAACTTTTCCATTCTTTGATGAATTATAAGCAGCTAAAATTATTTCTAAAGAAGCTCTTGCATCCTCCCCGGTAATTATTGGATCTCTGTCTTCAAAGATACAATCTATAAATTCATCCAATATCATTCTTACATCGTCTCTCCACCAATATTCCCTAACCATTTTTTCTTTTCCATAAACTGCTAAATCATGATAAGGTTTACTAATATCAATAAATCCTTTGGTTCCTAATATTTCATATCTTATGTCTAACCAGGTAGGATAGCTCTCAGGATTTGCCCAACCTGCCCCTAAAACTCCAATTACCCCATTTTTAAATTCAATTATTACTGTACCTATATCGTCTACCCCCAGATTTGGAAAAATTTTATTACCAATATCCGCATACACACTTTTTACTTCACTATTAACTAACCATCTTAAAGAATCAATGCCATGAGGAGCGGTATCAGCAAAGCCACCTCCCCCCGACTTCTGAGGATCAAAAAGCCAATTAGTATCGAACCCCTTAATTAGAGAAGGAATTTTCCCATATTCTGAAATAGTATAAATATATATCAAATCTCCTATCTTATTTTCTTCAATATCTTTTTTTGCCTTCATTAGGGGTATCATAAACCTGGGATTAAAAGGAACCATTAATTTTACTTTTGCAGAACGAGTCATTTTAATAATTTTATCTGCTTCCTTAAGTGTTATACTAATAGGTTTATCACACAAAATATGCTTCCTATATTGTGTAGCTAACTCTACGATTTCCAGATGTCTATTTGTTTCTGAACCGATATAAATAGCTTCTATTTCCTCACTACTTAAGCATTCTTCGATATCTTTGTAATACTTTACCTTAAATCTCCGGGCATCTGATTTAGCAAGTTCTTCATTGATATCTCCTCCAAATATTCCAGAAAAATTTATTTTTGGGTGATTAGCGATTATCGGCACATAATTAAGAACATGAGGGTGGGCATACCCTATAACTCCCATGTTAAGTTTCTTATAACTCATTTTTCTTTCCTTTATTCTTGGTAAATATTGTTATAAAGATAATTTTATAGATTTTTTCTCCCTTACAGATTGACATACTGCTAAACACATCTCTAATGCTTTTTTAGCATCTTGAGCTGTAACCAGAGATGATGTATTGTATTCAATACAATCTAAAAAATGATTCAATTCTTTTTCAAAGGCTTCAGGAAAAGTAGACATTAGCAAAGAATATCTGGGTAAGGAAATTCTATTTGTAACCATGATAGTTGGGTTGCTATCTCGATTAGAATATTCTATTTTTCCTTTACTACCTACTATATCTAAATAATGATATAATGTTGAACCTTCAGACGGAAAAACCCAACTAATCTCCATAAAAGCCGTTTCTCTTTGGGCAAATTTATACATTACTACAACATGATCAAAAGTACCATTCTTTTTTGCTTCTTCACGAATCATCCTTCCGGTAGCAAATACTTCAACTGGCTCAGTATTAAAAAACCAGCGAAACATATCAGCTATATGGACACCAATATCTATTATTACCCCTCCACTTAAATTAGATTTCCAAAACCAACTATCCTCTGAAAAGGGTAACCATTGCCTTTCAGTAATTCGGATATAGACAGGTTTCCCAATTTTGTCTTGTATAATATCATCTTTTATATGTTGAAAACGTGGATCAAATCTTCTGACATGAGCGATAAATAATTTTTTCTTATACTGAACAGAATTATCAATCATATCCTGAGCATCTTTTAATGTAAGAGCGATCGGTTTTTCACATATTACATCTTTTCCTGCTTTAGCGGCAGCAATAGCTATTTCAGAATGAGTATAAGTTGGAGTACAAATATCTATCAGGTCTAAATCTAACTTTAATAATTCGCGATAGTCAGTAAAAATATTTTTCGCCTTTGTTATTATTGCTGTATTTTTTGCTTTTTCTTTAATAATATCACAGGTTCCAATTATCTTTAATTCTCTTGATTCAGATATTTTTTTATAAGCCGGTATATGTGCTATATTGCAAATATTTCCACAGCCAATCAGACCTATTTTTATCAAATTATTCTACTCCTTTTGTTAAGAGAAATGATTATGCTTATTTATAGTTTTTATAATCGAATCTTCAATTCTTTCCCTGTCTTTATCGCCCTCATAGATTGTTTTATACTGTTTTTAATTAACGAAACTTTATTAGATACTGATTCATCTAATCTCATCGGTTGCCCGGAAACACTAATTAAAGAACTAATTCCATATTGATGCACAATATCGGCATCATCACCGATGATTGCGGCCACCGCTATTACCGGGACATTATATTTTTTAGCAATCTTGGCTACTCCTATTGGCGCCTTTCCGTAGATAGTCTGACTATCAATCTTTCCCTCACCGGTAATTACCAGATCAGCATCTTTAATAGCTTGTTCGAGTTTTACTATCTCAATCATAATCTCAATACCTGGTCTAAGCTCTGCATCCAAAAATGCTATTAAACTGGCCCCTAAACCCCCGGCCGCTCCTGCTCCCGGTATATCTTTTATATCCTTATTTAAATCTCTTTTTATTATTTCAGCAAAATAAGCCAGAGATTCATCCAGTTCTTTAATTACTTCTGGAGTGGCTCCTTTCTGAGGTCCATATATTCGAGCAGCCCCTTTTGGTCCACAAAGCGGATTACTCACATCCGAAGCAATTAATACTTTAGTCTCGGATAAGCGGTTATCTAAGTATTTTGTATCAATTCGGAAAACTTTTTTTAGTTCTCCTCCTCCAAAACCTATTTCCTTCCCCTCTCGGTCTAACAATTTAACTCCTAAGGCCTGAACCATTCCTGCCCCTCCATCATTGGTGGCACTTCCTCCAATGCCAATTATCATTTTTCGACACCCCTGGTCTAAGGCAGATTTAATTAATTGACCTGTTCCATAAGTGGTAGTTATTAACGGATTTCTTTTATTTTCTGGAACTAAAGTTAATCCTGACGCTTCAGCCATTTCAATAACTGCGGTCTTCTTATCTCCTAAAATTCCGTAAGAAGCCAAAACTTCATCTCCCAAGGGACCTGTAACTTTCTCTTTTAAAATTTCTCCTCCGGTGGCATTAACCAGGCATTGGACTGTTCCATCTCCACCATCAGCCATAGGGATTTTTACAATTTCAGCTTCCGGAAAAATTTCTCTTACTCCTTGCTCTATTGCATCCGATACCTCTACAGCAGTCAAGCTGCCTTTAAAAGAATCTGGGGCTACAACTATTTTCATCGTTTTTTTTACCTCAATTGATAACTGTATATCTTTTAATTTGTTTACCTTTATAAAATATACGCCATCATATATAACATTTCCTTTGTATAATAGTATGAATAATACACTTTTTTCTAAATATTTTTTATATAGTTTGCATAAATTTTTAAAATATCTTTCAAAATGAAATAGTTAATTTGCAAGAAGTTTTTAAAACCCTTCTTTGAATTTTAGACTTTAGAACCTCGTTCACCCCTTATAAAATAAGGGTTTCAGAAGAGATTTAATTTAAGGGCATTTTAAGCGCCTATTTTAAAGAATATGAACAATCACCTTAACCCACCTCAAAAAACGCCACTACGACAATATTTCGCTAAAACCCTTATTTTGCAAGGCTCTCAACCTCCTAAAAATACAAATTTTAACCCTTTTTTGTCTTATTTTCTCTCTATTTTAGAAGTATTAACACCATTTCATATAACAAAAAAACGCAGAAACCCTTATATTTTCTACGTTTTTAAGACTTAGTATTTTTTCCTATAAAAACTGATAATCCTCTAATTCTATATATATTTATCTACCTTATTTATACCGTGTCTTTCGCAATGACAGAGGGACTAAAACTAACAATAATTTACCTAAAAATGGGGAAAGTGTGTAAAACCTGTGGAAAAATAGCTTCCTGAAAGCCTTATATAATAAGGGTTTTAGCGAATAACCGCTCTAAGTGCCTTTAAACGCATAATTTTTAAAAATAGGTACCTTTACCCCTCAAAAATGGCACTTTTTTGACTAAAATTCCCTCATCTCAAAATCTGAAAATGGCTATTTATAAGTGTTTTAAGATTTTAAGAAGGTAAAAATAGGCCAAAAAAGGGGGTCGCAATTATTACCATTTTTCGAAAATTGAGGCCCGTATAAAGGCACTCTACGTGCGTAAAAAGGGCATTCCTGAAGGGGTTCTGAAACCCTTTTTCAAATAAAGGGTTTTAAAGGGGGTAAATAGGAACAGATAACCATCCCCTGTTCCTTATAATCGACCGAGCAAAAAGAAATAATTTTTATTTTTAAGGCCAAAGAGAAAAGCTTATGATAAAGAGGTAGAGGTTGTTTTATTAAATATGTTTCCTCTGGCCTATTATGTAGATAGTCATTCAATCTTTCGCTTTGTACAAGGTAGAGACAGTTTCTGGCGAAACTACTACAGACTTACTGATGAGGCTAATCCGCAATTGAAACAGCTTTTAGATGACTGTAGGGTAAAGGTAACCTATGCTCTATCTCCGCAGGCCAAGGGGAATACAACTTCGGATTAGCCCATATAAAAAATCTGGTGTATCTGAAGTAAGATTCTGGCATGAAGGTGAACTTTTAGGTAGTCAAAAAGTAAAAAATTCTGAGCTTAATTTAGTGCACTTTTGAAATTTAACTAACATTTTTATTTGTAAGATCTTTTTTATTAAATTTCATAAAACCTCAATTAAAATCTTAGCTTATCTGTAAGATCCTGAGGGATGTCTTTAAAGCCATCCCTCAGGAAATTTGCAGAATTTCCTAGTACTTTTAAGAACTACCTTGAGTCTACCGACCAAGGACTCTAAAAGTTTTTTTAATACCCTTCAGCTTCTATTTATTAGTTAAGGAGTAAGGTCCCATTTCTTTGGCCACTCTGTTTCCGCTTGAAGTTTTGCTATCTCACTTGCTGCTCCACTTATGTCTCTCTTCACCCCAATTTTGTCGGATATTATATCGGTGAGCTTACCCATGAATGCTGGTGGGGCACCACTCCACATTCCGGGACGGTAATATGTTGCAGTATTGAAGTGAACTGCAGAATCATCCCTCTGGTAGTCGGAAAATTCTATATCCATGGTCGCATCAGCCCGTGCTGGTATGAATCCTTTTGGACCAGCAAATGCACTTTGAGCCTCCTTAGTTGCAATGATCTTAAACCAATTCATAGCATTAGTTGGGTGTTTTGCGCCCTTAGGGAGACAGAAAACATCCAGGCTAACCCCAAATATATTCCCAGCTCCGGGGGCATAGAATGCATCAAAATCTTCGCTATATTTTTTCTCTGCAACTATGAACTCCCCTGCACCACAGTCTCCCATAATGCTCATTGCTGCTTCTCCTTTGACTACAAGACCCATTGCCTCATCCCAAGTTAAGGCAGCGTGATCTGTATTAACATAGTTCAAGATTTTATTGAGTTTTTCCAGTGAATCTAAGAGCTTAGGGTTATTTGCTGAAGTAACTTTCCCGTTAATGAAATCCTCATAGTATTCGATTCCCTCGCTAGCTGTGATTGTCCGAAAGGCATAGGTTAGCGGCCAAGCATTTTTATCTCCTAAGGCTATGGCATCTACTCCCTTTGTTTTCAAGGTATCACATATATCCCAGAACTCATCCCAACTTGTAGGTTCTCCCAAACCATATTTTTTAAAGATATGTACATTGTAGAAGATAACACCTGCCTGTTGAACACCACACGGAATAGCATAATAGTGCCCGTCAGGCATCTTACACATGTCCTCTACAACATCTGGAACTGCATCTTTAACCCCTGATGTCCAAACTTCGTCTATCGGTTCAAGCATGTCTGCTTCCCAGTAGGGAACTAATCCAAATGGATAACTTTGAAACGAATCTGGGGCTTCCCCACCAAGTATTAGAGTATGCATAACTTCTCTCATTGTTATTCCGCCTCCACCAGCAACCGGACTCTCTAATACTATGACATCGGGATACTCATCTAAATACACACCAATAAGTGCATCCATTGCAGCTTTTTCTGACCCTGAGGTCCACCAGTGATAAATTTCAAGTACATTTGCTTTCTGAGCAGAACTAACAGGGCAACAACACATTCCAATAACAACAACTACTGCAACAATAACACTAATAGATAACTTCAAGGTATTGTTTATTCTTCGTTTACCTCTCATCTTTATTACCTCCTTTTTAATTTTCATAAAGGCTAGAAAAAAGACTAACAGACCATCTGTATTTCACCTCCTCCTGGCCTTATTTTTAGCCTTCCCCTTGCCGAAAATCAAGCAAGTCCCGTTAAGTAGCAAAATTTACTCTAAGGGGCAAGCTTGATCATTATCTCATAAATTAGGAAAGATCTATTTTGCTTCAGAGAAGATTGAACCACCTCTTGTAAATTTCCGATCTTAGACTTCTCAAAATCGGCTCCTGTTTTCTTTCCTGTAAAATTTGGTTAATGTCAACTTCACAATATACTACTTCTTCTTTGTCCGGGGAAGCTTCGGTAATGACCTCACCTTTGGGATTGATAATTTTACTTAAACCACAATATTTAACTTGTCCCTCCTGTCCTACTCTGTTAATAGCTGCAACGAAAAACTGATTATCTTGAGCCCGAGCTCTGGTTCTCAAGTTTAAAAGATATTCATATCCCTGGGGCACAGCTGAAGGTATAAACACAATTTCTGCTCCCTTAAGGGCAAGTACACGAAATAGTTCGGGAAAAGCATGATCATAACAGATGGCTATTCCCAATTTTGTTATCCCAAGATCAAATATAGGGAGTTCACTTCCTAGTCTAAAATAGCAGTGTTCTGGGGGATACAAATAAAATTTTCTGTATTTACCGACCAATCTCCCATCTTTGTCAATAACAAAGGCTGTATTATAAAGAATTCCTTCTCTTAAAATATCTTTTTCCACAATAGTACCTATGATTACCAATCGTTTTTCTTTTGCTTTCTCCCCTAACATTTTGGTTGTCTCACCGGGAATAGTTTCAGCTAAATCGTAAAATTTATCCCCAATTATGTTCAGATTGTAACCGGTGGTGAAAAACTCTGGAAAACATGCAATATCCGTCTTCATTTTTACTTTATCCAGAAAATCCAACGCATGATTATGGTTATTATTTTTATCTATTATTTTGCAATCCATCTGAATTAGTGCTAATCTTATTTTCTTTCCATTCAATTTTTTAGCCTCCTTTATTAGATATCCACGGACGTCCCCTTGGTATTCTGCCCTTCGGGTTAATAAAACTCCAAGATATTTATTATGTATGTCTTAAAAAACCATCGATCATAATGTAAGTAGCAAGGAATAAAAGAGCAGAAAATATCATCCTCCATTGTATTAATGTTTCAGATAAATAATAGAACAACGCACCTGATGTAATAATAGCGACACCCAGGCTTACAAATTTTCTCGGAATTTTCATCTCTTCCTCTCTTTCATACATATATCAAAGCAGTGCTCTACTTGATTCTTGATCAAAAATATGAATCTTTTCCTCATCAAAAGAAAGCCAAACTTCGTCCCCAACCTTTAGATCCTCAACAAAAGTTCTTATTGCGATTAAACTTTTTTTTCCAACCTCTAAGTGAACGTTAAATTCTTTTCCTACCAGCTCTATATAGACAATTTTCGCCTTAAGTGAATTGGGCTGGTTCTTTTCTATAATTGTAATATTTTCTGGGCGGACTCCTAAACTTATCTCCAATGGAGTAGTTCTTTTCACCAGTTCTTTCATCTTTTTTGAAAGCCTATATATTGAAGAAATACCTAAATCAATCTCGATATTCCCATTCTTTTCCACCAGACTTCCATCCAACATATTCATAGGTGGACTCCCAATAAATTCCGCCACAAACTTGTTTCTAGGATTATGATATAATTCAATTGGCATACCCATTTGTTCTAAGTAACCATTATTCATAACAGCAATTTTATCGCCTATCGTCATTGCCTCTACCTGATCATGAGTAACAAAGATAGTAGTTACACCCAACTCTTGTTGTAGTTTTTTCAACTCTACCCTTGCGTGGACTCTTAGTTTGGCATCAAGATTTGCCAGAGGTTCATCCATTAAGAAGAGTTTAGGACCCCTGACCATTGCTCTTCCCAAGGCTATTCTTTGTCTCTGACCTCCGCTTAATTCTTTTGGTTTTCTTTCTAAAAGGTGATCAATTTTCAAGAGTTGAGCAATTTTTTTAACCCTCTCCTCAATCTCAAATTTACCAATTTTCCTAATTTCTAAAGGGAAGGCGATATTACCAAATACACTCATATGTGGATAAATAGCGTAGTCTTGAAACACCATAGCGACTTCCCTCTTTTGTGGAATTTTAAATATATCATCCTTGGGGGAGGTAACTAACTCATCCCCAAACCATATCTCCCCTTTATCTATTTCAATTAAGCCAGCAATACTATTTAGAACCGTCGTCTTGCCACATCCAGAGGGACCTACTAATACTACAAACTCTTTATCTTTTACCTTTAGATTTAAATTTTCGACTGCTATCGTTTCTCTATATTTTTTCGATAAATTCTTTATAATTAAATCAGTCATTTTAACCCTCCTATGTTCCACTATATCCACGTATTATGTATTTTCCCAAAAATACGAAAATTATCAATGGGGGCAGTGCTACCCATAAGGCTCCCGCCATTTGAAGGTTCCATTCTGCTACAAAGGACCCTTTCAGATTTGCCATCGCTACTGTAACAGGCAAATTTGCTTTCCCAGCAGTTAATATCAATCCCCAAATGAAATCATTCCAGATTATAGTTATTTGAAGAAGTGATGCAACTATGAAGGGAATAACAGAAAGCGGAAGTATTATTCGTTGGTATATTAACCATGTCCCAGCCCCATCTATTTTAGCTGCGTTTATAAAACTATCAGGAATTTCATCATAAATGGTCTTAAAGATAAAAGTGCACATAGGGACACCAAATAACATATACAATAAAACTAATGAACCTAAATTACCATGTAAGCCCAAATTCGAGGTAACCCGAACCATCGGGATAAGTTGTACTTGAGCTGGAATATATAAACAAAGTATAATCAGAATAAATAAGACAATAGATCCCCGAAATTTACGCTTAGAGAAAAGGTAACCCAAGAGGGAACCAAAAAAACTGGATACCATTACTCCTGACCCTACAAGTACGAGGCTATTCACTAATGGTTTTTTTAGATAGTCAAGGGCTTTCATAAGGGGGACCAGAGTCGGATGTAAAGGAGGTGTTATAGGTGTTGAGAGAATCACCTCTTTTGACGTTTTTAAAGCGGTAACAACACAACTCCAAAGCGGAAGAAGAGCTAAAATCGCAAAAAACATTAGCAAGATATAAAGTATTATATGACTGGGTTTACAGATTTTCACTTCTATTCCCTCCTATAAACTCGGTATAAAAATGGCATAACTATAACGAGGCTAAGCACGAGTATTATCGTAGAATAGGCCGCCCCGTAGGCATATTTATCTAACATAAAGGTTTCCTTGTACATCGTCACTCCCAGGATATGTGAAGAGTATCCCGGGCCTCCTCTATTTAATACCCAAATAAAGTCAAACGCTTTTAGGGCAAAACACATGAAGATAATAAATGCAGTTATAAATGAGGCTTTTAATTGGGGAAAGACAATACGTCTATATAAGGTAAAGATAGACGCTCCATCTACTTTTGCTGCTGCTATCTGAGATTCAGGAATGGATCTTATTCCTGCTAAGAAGATTATTCCTGAGTATCCAACAAATTGCCATATGAGAGCTATAATGATACAGTACATAACTACAGTCGGATCGGTGATCCACCCGCTTTTTAGAAAGCCAAGCTGGAATTTTTCTAATAAAACATTTATAGTTCCTACCTTCGGACTATACATCCACGTCCATAGAGTTGCAGTAACGACAAATGAGAGGCCAAAGGGCAATAAGTAGATAGTTCTAAAAAAGCCCTCTCCACGTATTTTTTGATCTATTAATACGGCTAAGATAAGACCTATAAAAATAACACCGGGCACAAACCCCAGAATCAACAATAAATTATTTTTTAAAGAGATCCAAAATAGTGGATCGTGGAATAAATTCACATAATTTTTAAATCCCACCAGATTATAACTGGGAATAAAACCTTTCCAATCGGTAAGGGATATAAAAAAATTCCATCCAGCGAAACAATAGTAAAAAAAGAATATACCCACGAGAGCGGGTAAAACAATAAGTAGAGTAATTATCCCTTCCTTCTTTTTTGGGTCCAATCTAACTACCTCCTAAAAAATATCTCCAAAAAATTTGACATTATTCATTCTTTTCTCAAATCTCCTAAAAAGGGGAATTAATATTTCAAGGCTTCTCTATTTAGAAAGATTTCCCAAACTAATAAATCTATTTATTTTTTTAATCTTTTACTTCCTTTTATAGCATATTTTTAACTCAATGATGGTCTTGCCCCACAGGAAGATCTGATAACTAATTGAGGCTTTAAGCAAATATGTCGAGATGTGATTCTGCCTCTATAAATCCTTTCTAAAAGAAGTGTTACTGCAAGTCTTCCCATCGTGGCTTTTTGCTGAGCGATACTGGTAAGCGGGATGGGCAAAAATGAATCCATCTCGTCATCGTCATATCCCACCACGGCTATATCATCTGGCACTCTTAATCCCATTTCCCATATAGCTCTTAAAGCTCCTATGGCTACATTATCATTTACAGCAAAAATAGCAGAGATCTCGGAACCATTTCTCAAGAAAGACTTCATAGCTTTATAGGCACATTCTTTTTGTTTATTTATATCCTTCTTCGTTTCAATTATTTTTCTAAATTGGACATTATACTCATCCAGTGCCTTGTGATAGCCATCGATTCTATCGTAAATAGAAGTACAAGGAGCTTCTGGTCCACTCAAGAAGGCAATCCTCTTATGACCCAATTTGATTAGGTGTTTTGTAGCTATATAGGCACCTTTCACATTATCAGTGGTCACCCGGTCGGAATCTATCTGGGGAAAATATCTATCCACAAATATAAGAGGAACTTCTTTTTGCAAGCGCTGATAATAAATGAGGTCTACTCCAGGCGAGGATGGGATTATTATCATTCCATCAACCCTTCTTTCTCGAAGAAGATCTACGAGTGATTTCTCCTTGCTTGTTTCTCCATAACTGCTACCTAATATTATGCCATATTTATTTCTTGCAGCCTCGTCTTCGATAGCATGAAAAATCTCGGAATAGAACGTACCGGCAACAAAACTGGGAAAAATTAAACCGATAGCAGCTGACCTTGTTGATCTTAACCCTACAGCTAATTTGCTCGGCCGAAAATCTAAATCTTTAGCTACTTTGAGTACTATCTCCCTTGTTTTTTGAGCTACTCGGTGGGAATCGTTATTCAATACTCTAGACACAGTAGCTATGGAAACCCCGGCTTCACTGGCAACATTTTTAATAGTGACCCACATTTTAAATTTCCTTTTAATATAAATGGTAAACGTTTACCATATTATATAAAAAAAATAAACTCCTGTCAACTACTTATAGATATTTTTTACTCATTACTATCTAAAAGATAAAACCGGACTGTTTTTTAATGATTTAAAGTTTAAAAGTGGACTAACTTAGAACGGTAAAAAAAGATGTAATCTAGAA
>Ga0315546_1000190_pt1 | contig 48233 bp, 43 predicted proteins | sample SalMarSW160170MG_FD_203833 | JGI IMG/M metagenome (GOLD analysis project Ga0315546, IMG submission 203833) | Salt marsh sediment microbial communities from the Plum Island Ecosystem LTER, Massachusetts, United States - Salt Marsh Sediment SW1601-170 ...
ATCGAGTATATAGTATCGAGTATCGAGTCAAGAAAGAGAAAGAAAAGATAGAAAAAGTAGCATTCTTCTTTCTATCTAACTACCCCACTAAATTTTATACTAATAAAAGAAAGTATCGAGTATATAGTATCGAGTATCGAGTCAAGAAAGAGAAAGAAAAGATAGAAAAAGTAGCATTCTTCTTTCTATCTAACTACCCCACTAAATTTTATACTAACAAAAGAAAGTATCGAGTATATAGTATCGAGTATCGAGTCAAGGAAAAAGAAAAGAACCATAGAAGTATGATATGTTCGTTAGTGTAAACTTTAGTGGAGTAGCTAGGTAAAAAAGATTATTCTTAAATCTTTTCTCTGTTTTAACACTATACTCAATACTTTTTCTTTTTCCCTCTTTACTTTTTTATAAAATGTACTACAATAAAAAAGATTTTATATCTATTTTTTTTTTATGTTATAATAAAAACGTCTTTAAACAAAATAAAAAATTATAAAATAATTTATTAAACAATTAATAAGAGGTAAAAATGGATAATCAAACGAAAAAAAATTTAGTTAAAGATATATTAACCTGGAAGAAAAAGAGAGAAGCAGTAATTTTAGCTCATGTTTATCAACCTGGAGAAATACAAGATGTTGCCGATTTTACAGGTGATTCGCTCTTCCTCAGCCAGCAAGCAGCTAAAACTCAAGCAAAAGTTATAGTATTTTGTGGAGTTCAGTTTATGGCTGAAACTGCATCTATTCTCTCTCCAGAAAAAATTATTCTACTTCCTGAAATTAAAGCAGGATGTCCTTTGGCCGATACGGCACCAATAGAAAAAGTAAAAAAGAAATTAAAAGAATTACCTAAAGTAGCAATAATTTCTTATGTAAATTCATATGCTGCTACAAAAGCCTTAAGTGATTACTGCTGTACCTCTGCCAATGCGGTTCAAGTTGCTCAAGCAATTCCTGCTGAAAGAGATATTCTATTTATTCCTGATAAAAACTTAGCCGACTTTACCGCAAAAAGATCAAAACGCAAAATTATTCCCTGGCAAGGATTTTGTCCTGTCCATAATATTTTAACCAAAGAGGATGTCATAAAAGTTAAAAAACTCCACCCTCAAGCCTTGCTCCTGGTACATCCTGAATGCCGCCCGGAAGTATGTAATCTAGCTGATTATATCGGCAGTACCAGAGGAATTATTGAATTTGCCAGTAATAATCCGGCTAAAGAATATATTATTGGTACAGAACTGGGAATATTGCATCCTTTAAAAAAGAAAAACCCAAATAAACAATTTTTCCCAGCTTCTGAAAAAATGATCTGTAAAGATATGAAACTTATTACTTTAGAAAAAGTTCTACACTCTCTAAAAAAATTAGAGCCCCGAATAATAGTGCCAGAGAATATAAGAAAAAAATCTCTAAAAGCATTAAATCGAATGATAGAAATTGGTTAATTAGCGTAGAGCGTGTAGCGTGTAGAAATACAGTAAACCCGTTACGGAGCGGATAAATCCGCCCCCTATAAAATACATCAAACCTTTTATACTTTCTTAATCGGCAGATTAGCCAATTAGGTAATTGGTAGATTGGTAGATTGGTAGATTTTAAATCTTTTAATCTTAATAACATAATAAATTAGTAATTTAGCTGTTTTACTAAATAATATTTTTTGAAAGGAAAACAATAAATGTTACCCCAAATGCCGCCACGATATTTAATTAATTTTGACTTATCTAAAATTAAAAAAATTTATACAGATTTTCTTGTGGTGGGCTCTGGTATCGCTGGTTTATATACTTCACTTAAAATTTGTGATAAAGGAGAAGTTATTCTTCTTACCAAAAACACTCTAAAAGAAGGTAGCACAGAATATGCTCAAGGAGGAATAGCAGTAGCCTTAGGAGATGAAGATTCTCCTCGCTTACATATGGAAGATACCTTAAAAGCTGGAGCGAATTTTTGTGATCCCAAAGCAGTAGAGGTCTTAGTTACTGAAGGTCCGAAATGTGTCGAGGAATTAATAAAATGGGGAACTAAATTTGACAAAATTGAAGGTAAATATAATACTACTTTGGAAGCAGCTCACCAAATACCCAGAATCTTGCATGCACAAGGTGATGCTACGGGTGCCGAAGTAGAAAGGTCACTTTCTAAAAAAGTAATTAAAAAAAATAAAATTATAATTAAAGAAAACATCTTTGTATTAGATATTTTAACAGATCATAATAACTGCTATGGTCTGTTAACTATGAATAATAGAACTAAAGAGATTGTTGCATATTTAGCAAAATCGATTATTTTAGCCAGCGGGGGAGCAGGACAACTCTTTTGTAATACTACTAATCCTAATGTCGTTACTGGAGACGGGATCGCCTTAGCTTATCGAGGAGGGACAAAAATTGCCAATTTAGAATTTATTCAATTCCATCCTACTGCTCTCTATCACCAGGGAAATCCTAAATTTCTTATTTCGGAAGCAGTACGTGGAGAAGGAGCTATTTTAAAAAATATTAAAGGTGATATTTTTATGTCTTCCTATCACCATCTAGCCGATTTAGCCCCTCGAGATATAGTTGCACGAGCTATTAACGACCAGATAAAAAAAACTAAAAGTAATTATGTTTACTTAGATGCTACAAAAATAAAATGTAAATTTTCCGAACGATTTCCTACTATATATAAAAATTGTATTGAAATGGGTGTAAACCCTGAAAAACAATATATTCCTGTAGCCCCTGTTGCCCATTATACTATGGGGGGTATAAAAACTGATACCTGGGGGCAAACTAATTTAAGCAATCTTTATGCTTGCGGAGAATGTTCGAATACGGGTGTACATGGAGCAAATCGTTTAGCTAGTAACTCACTCTTAGAAGGATTGGTCTTTGGTAATAGAATTGCTCAAAAAATTAAAGAAAAAATAAACAGTTCTCCTATAAATAAATACAAAGAATTAAATATCTCTTATAACATCCCCCGAAAAAAATATAAAGAATTAAATATTATTCAAATAAAAGAAAATTTACAAAGTCTTATGTGGAATAAAGTAGGAATTATTCGAAATTCTTCGGATTTAATAGAAGCTCAACAAAAAATTAATCAATGGAAATCTTTATTAGAATCAGAATTTGAGACAGTTGAAGAATTTGAATTAGTTAATATGATTACCTTAGCAGATTTATTAACTAAGTCTGCCTTAAAGAGAAAAGAAAGTCGGGGAGCACATTATCGCGAGGATTTTCCTGATAGAGATGATATAAACTGGAAGAAATATATTGTGTATTAGCGTAGAGCGTAGAGCGGATAGTTTAAGAGTGAAAGATGAAAAGCGAAAAACGCAAAACCATAGCTCAAAACTCAAAATTAGAGAGTAATTGTTGTTTGTTCTCTTAAATGTACTAATAAAAGCAAATGTTAGGTTTAATAAAAAAAATTAAGAAGAAGAGACAACAAAAAAAATATATTTTATAATGAAATAGGGAAATCAGCAAATATATTAATTTGAACAGATTAAATCTTATTTAAAAAATAAGTTTTGAATTTTAAATTATGGTTTTTAGCTTTTAGTTTATTAATTTATCCTATACGCTAAACGCTGTACGCGATACGCTAACTAAATACTATTCACTAACGACTAATTTAATTGGTGAATCGGGGAATCGGTCAATTATTCTATAAAGAGGTGCTTTAAAGATGGACTTTTCAATAAAAGTAAATATTCTGATAGATAAAATAATAGAGCAAGCTTTATTAGAAGATATCGGGACAGGAGATATTACTACCGATTCTATTATCCCCTATGATCTAAAAACCAAAGGCATTATTAAAACTAAAGAAGAAGGAGTGATAGCTGGCCTTAACGTAGCCAACTTGGTGTTTAAAAAATTAGATTCAAATATCATCTTTCAAGAAAAAATTAAAGACGGTACAAAAGTTGCTCGGGATAAAGTATTAGCAGAAATTACCGGTCCTGCCCGAATTATTCTCAAGGGGGAAAGAGTTGCCTTAAACTTCCTTCAGCGAATGTCCGGTATAGCCACCATTACCTCTAAATTCTGTCAAGAAGTAAAAGATCTCCCGGTTCGAATAGTTGATACACGTAAAACTACTCCCGGATTACGAATGTTAGAAAAATATGCCGTTCGTATGGGCGGAGGGCATAATCACCGCTTCGGCTTATATGATGCTGTATTAATTAAGGATAATCATATAGCAGTGGCTGGGGGAATTAAATCGGCAGTGAATTCTGTCCGAAAACAAATCTCCCACACAGTAAAGATTGAAGTGGAAGTAGAAAACTTATCTCAACTCCAAGAAGCTTTAGAAATGAAAGTTGATATAGTAATGCTGGATAATATGAATTTAGATACTATGATAGAAACAGTAAAAATGGTTAAAGGTAAAATCTTAATTGAGGCATCTGGTGGAATTACTTTAGAAAAAGTGCGGAAGATTGCTCAAACGGGAGTAGATTTAATTTCTGTTGGTGCCCTTACCCATTCTGTAAAGTCGTTGGATATTAGTATGGAAATAAAAAACGTATCTCGTATCTCGTGAATCGTGTCTCGTATATTAGCGTAAAGCGGATAGCGTTTAGCGGATAGCGAAAAAAAAGAGAAAAGAAGGAAACCAGAATAAAATCGTATCGCATATTAGGTTAGATTCCTCTTTTGTCATTGTAAGGAGTGAAACAACCGAAGCAATCTCAAACGGGGATTGCCGCGCTCTGATAAATCAGAGTTCGCAATGACAGAAAATACCATAAACCGTAAACCGAAAACTGTCAACTGAGAGCCTGTATTTGAAATTAGCGACTAGTATTAACTGGTCAACTGGTGAACCGGGTAACTGGGTAACTAATATATAATATACTATTCTAAATTACTATACGCTAAACGCTGTACGCTATACGCTATGCTATTTTATTTATTCATCTCATAAATCATCCGCAATCCCTGCAAAGTTAAATAAGGATTAATTTTATCAATCAGTTTACTTTCGTTTCCTATTAATTCCGCCTGACCCCCGGTAGCCACTACTACAGAATCTTCTCCCAGCTCTTTCTTAAATCGCCGAATCAATTCATTAGTTAGTCCTAAATAGCCAAAAAATATTCCCGATTGCATAGCGGAAATAGTATTACTTCCAATAGAATTTTTAGGCTTAATTATTTCTATTTTAGGCAATTTTGCTGTCTTTTCAGCCAGGGCTTCTGCTGATATCTCAATCCCGGGAGCAATAGCTCCTCCCAGATAAACTCCCTCTGTATTCACCGCACAAAATGTAGTGGCTGTTCCAAAATCTACAATTATTACCGGCCCCCCATACAATTTATATGCAGCAATAGCATTAACAATCCTGTCTGCTCCCACTTCTTTGGGATTGTCTGTCTTAATATAAATCTCAGTCTTTGTCCCCGGTCCTACAACAATAGGAGAAATTTTAAAATAATCTAAGGACATCTTTTTTAATATCCAGGTTACCGGAGGAATAACGCAGGAAATAACCATTCCTTTAATATTCTCTAAAGATAATTTGGAATTAACAAGCAAGCTCTTCACTAATATGCCGTATTCATCTTCGGTTTTTTCCAAATTGGTAGAAATTCTCCAATGGCCTAATAATTTCTCTTCTTCATAAACGCCTATCACTGTATGGGTATTACCTACATCTATAACTAAAATCATCGCAATCCCCTCCCCTGAATTATATGCCCTTTTGTCATTCCCGCCTGTCTGCCGTACCTGCACAGGCAGGCGGAAGCGGGAAAAGTGAATAGAGCAGAGGAATGCTCAACTCCCCCTACTCTATAACTTTTTTAATAACCAGCTCTTTTCAAAGCTTTGACTAATATAAATACTAATAATATTGCTACTACCACTTCCGGAGTGCCATGAACAAAAGCAATGGTCAGACTTACTTTGGCCGGAAGATATCCTCTTAAGGTAGCCAATCCCAATACTCCGATAGTGTTGGTAAGAGTTCCCAAGGTTGCTGCTATTGCACTGTTTTTCCAGAGATATTTGTAAGAATAATAAGCTGCCATTCCGATAAATATTCTGGGTAAAATAGCGATTAGAGGGTCGGCGAACATGGGATTAGTAGCATTTAAAAAACTGTAGACTCCGAAGATTAATCCTACTAATGCACCTACTATTGGACCTTCGAGTATCCCTCCTAAGATGGCCGGAATGTGCATAATAGTAGCATGACCGGCCGGAGTTGGAACAGGGATAAACCCCAACCTGGTTACTCCTAAGATAATAGCAATTGCCCCCAGCATGCCGGATATAGCCAGCTGCCGGGTAGTAAGTTTAAATCCTGATAAAGCAGAATCTCTATTCATTTTTTTCACCTCCGTTCTAGTTCCGTCATAAGATACTAGACGAAATACTATTAATTTTTTTACTCCTGGTCTTGCTCTCATATAAGATACAAGCCCCCGGGTAAAGTAATTACTTTACAGCAATAGCTTAAGATACTTTAACAAATATGTCAAGCTAAAAAAACAGTATCGAGTATATAGTATTGAGTATCGAGTGAAGAAAAAAAGAAAAATACAAGGAATAAATTCCAAATAAATTAGTCATTATTGAAAAAGTCGTAAGGGCAGACCTTGTGTCTGCCTCTACTTGCAACTTGTAATCCTCATCTTCTATTTATTGTATTTTTTTTCTTACACTTATACCCATACTTCCACGCTAAACGCGCTACCCGCTCCACGCTATACTACTATATAGTAAAGGCAGTATTGAGTTAAAAAAAGGGAAATAAATACAGGAACAATTAGCGTAGTTTTTTCTTTTTTAATACTTTAAGTCGGAAAAAGTCCTCCCTCTCCTTTTCCTCTAACATTTCAGAAATCATCTTTACAAGGGCTTCGTACTTAGGTATCTGGATGTTCTTTAGGGCATTAGTCCTTTTCTGGGTCCTTTTTATCTCTGTAGCAAGTTTATACACCGAATCCTCTATCTCTGCCAGTTCATAGAGCAGATACTTCACCTGATGGAATTTTTGTAGAGCTACATCCAGGGCAGTATTGGTATGATAAAAGCTGTAGTAAGGCTCAAGTTCACGCTTTTCATAGTTTATTTGGGGTATCTCAACACCCATGATACTTTGGGTAAGAATAGTAAATTCGGTGGCTTGAGGTATGGACTCAGCCACTTCATTAACTTCATTTATCCCAATAGTAATATTAGCCATAATTAAGGCTTCATAGGCTTCCTTAAAGATTTCCTGCATTTTTTGCTGAATTCCTTTAGCTCTATCCATAAAGCTCATCATCTCTCTAATGAGCACATTTCTCTTTTTATCCAAAAGTTCGTAACCTTTTTTGGAAAAATTCAGGGCTACCTGGGCTGTCATTAGATTTGCTTTAGTTGGAGCAATATTTTCCTGCATCAAAAATCACTTCCTGAGATATTTTTTCGCCAGGGAAGGATCTATTCTGGTAAGTTCCTGTTCGGGTAAAATCCCAAGAAGCTCCCACATTAAATCCAGAGTCTGATTTATGTCACGATTTTCTTCAAAGTCCTGTTTGGTAAAGCGCTCCTCAAATTGCCGTCCGAATTCCATATATTTGCGATCTGTCTCCGAAAGCTCATCCTCCCCTATAATCTGGGCTAAAGCCCTTACCTCCTGGACTTTGGAATAGGCGGAAAAAACTTGATTTGCTACATTGGGGTGGTCTTCCCGAGTATATTCTTTGCCTATTCCATCCTTCATAAGTCGCGACAGTGAGGGAAGCACATTAATGGGGGGATATATCCCCATCTGATACAGCGATCTATTTAAAACTATTTGCCCCTCAGTAATATAACCGGTTAAGTCTGGTACCGGATGGGTAATATCATCATTGGGCATAGTTAGTATGGCTATCTGAGTAATACTTCCCTTGCAGTCTTTTAACATACCAGCCCTTTCATAGAGATTGGCGAGATCTGAATAAAGATATCCTGGGTATCCCTTTCTGGAGGGTACTTCCTCTCTGGCCGAGGAGATTTCCCTTAAGGCTTCACAATAACTGGTTATATCAGTCATTATCACTAAGACATGCATGTCGCATTCAAAAGCCAGATACTCAGCAGCAGTAAGAGCACACCTGGGAGTAATAATTCTCTCCATTACCGGATCATCAGCCAGATTTAAAAACATTACTACTCTATGCATAACTCCAGTCTCTTCAAATACCTTCCGAAAAAAGTCAGCTTCGTCGTGCTTTATACCCATAGCCACAAAAACTACCGCAAAATTAGCGGTCTCTTCGCCGGTAATCCTGGCTTGTTTTACAATCTGTGCTGCTAACTGGTTGTGGGGAAGTCCATCTCCCGAAAAAATGGGTAATTTCTGTCCCCTTATTAGAGTTAAAAAGCCATCTATAGAAGAAATCCCGGTCTGAATGTGATTCCGAGGATAAAGTCTTGCTACGGGGTTCATTGGCCTACCATTTATATTATAATTTTTGTTAGAATATATCTCTCCAGCACCATCCATGGGTCTTCCCGTGCCATTAAAAACCCTGCCAAGAATTTCTTTAGATAGAGATATTTCCATGGGTTTACCGGAAAAAATTACGCTTACATCATTTAAGGAAATACCCGATGTCCCTTGAAAAACCTGTATTATAACTTTCCCTCTATCAATCTGAACTACTTTACCTATCCTATGTTCCTTCCCGGAAATTTCTATATCCACTATTTCGTCATATACCGCATCCTTGACTTCGTCCATTACTAAAAGAGGGCCTTCGGCTTTATCTATCTTTATATATTTAACTTTCATTTATTCTACCTTCTTTATACATACTCTCCACGCTGTCATAGTAATGGTCTATCCTATTGATAAGTTCCTGGAAGAGTTTGGATTTTACCTCAACGGCATTATATTTCATCATTATTATATCGGAAAAGAGTTTCTCATTTTTAATTTTGGAAAGGGGTATGCCTTTTTTTACGCAGGAATATGCCCTATCGTAAAGCTTGTTAATAACCTTGAGCATACTATGCTGACGCAGAAGATCCGTATAGAAGTCCTGCGGATGATAGGCGTTTTGCTGGAGATACCCGATCTTTATGATCCTGGCTATCTCCAGTATAACTCTCTGATCATCGGGTAATACATCTTCTCCTACCAGTTTTACAATGTCCATGAGTTTGTTTTCTTCCTGAAGGATCCTCATTATTTTAGATCTGAAAGTCATCATGTCTGGTGCTACATTTTCTTTAAACCAATCTCTCAGCATAGGAATATAACCACTGTAAGAGGAAAGCCAATTTATAGAAGGAAAATGCCTGGCATGAGCCAGCTCCCGGTCTAGTGCTAGAAAAGCCCCCACGATCCTCTTGGTAGACTGGGTAACTGGTTCTGAAAAATCCCCCCCTGCCGGAGAAACTGCTCCTATTACAGTAATGGACCCTTCTGTCCCGTTAAGATTTTTGAAATATCCTGCTCTCTCATAAAATTCTGCTAATCTTGACGCAAGATATGCAGGATATCCTTCTTCAGCAGGCATTTCCTCAAGTCTACCGGCAATTTCTCTTAAGGCTTCAGCCCACCTGGAAGTAGAGTCAGCCATAACCGCCACGTTGTATCCCATATCTCTAAAATATTCGGCTATAGTAATTCCAGTATATATGGAAGCTTCCCGAGCGGCTACCGGCATATTCGAAGTATTAGCTATCAATACTGTCCGGTCCATCAAGGGATTGTCTGTATTCGGATCTTTAAGTTTAGGAAAATCTTCCAACACTTCGGTCATCTCATTTCCGCGTTCACCACAACCAATATACACGATAATATCAGCATCGCTCCACTTGGCTAACTGATGTTGGGTAATGGTCTTTCCAGTACCAAATCCTCCAGGAATACCAGCGGTACCACCTTTAGCCAAAGGAAAGAAAGTGTCAATAACTCTCTGTCCGGTTACCAATAATTTTTCTATAGGCATCCTCTGAGCTACGGGTCTTGGTTGCCTGATGGGCCATTCCTGGTACATTTTAAGATCATACTTTTTACCATCTTCGTTTAAGACAACTAATGTATCGGAAATAGTGTAGGAACCACTCTTCGCTACGCTAACTACTTTGCCCTTTATCCCCGGAGGAACCATAACTTTGTGAACTATCATAGATGTTTCCTGAACTCTCGCAAAAACTTCGCCAGATTTTAAATTATCGCCCAATTTTACCAGAATCTCTACATCCCAGGTTTTTTTCTCGTCTATAGATATAAGGCCCATACCCTCGGGAATAAATTTAAATCCCTTCTCATATATCTTGGAAAGAGGTCTCTCAATACCATCAAAAATATTGCCAATAATCCCCGGTCCAAGTTTTAAGGAAAGAGGTTTTTCGGTACCCTGTACTTCTTCTCCTATCCTGAGACCTGAGGTCTCTTCGTATACCTGAATGGTACCCAAGCCTTTTTCTAAAGAAATAATCTCTCCTATGAGTTTTTTTTCGCCCACCATCACCATTTCTCGAACCATAAAATCTTCCATATGATTAGCTTTTACTACGGGACCATTAACGTATATTATATTTGCTTGTCTGGTCATTTTATTACCTCGTTCAACCATGAAGACAGATATTCTCCAATCAGCTTCTTGCTATCTTCCATAATATTATTTACAGTAAAATCTATCTCCAATCGACCATCACCGCTTTTAACAAAAACTCCCCCCATCAGGCTGTTGTCAGCTTCAATTTTATAGGTATCCTCATCTCGGAAGGACTTTATGGTATTTAAAATAACTTTTTGGTTGTTTTTAATATCATCACTACTGAAACTAAAGTTCACGAATTGGTTGCCGGAAAACCTGGATAATACTTGTTTTATAGCTTCCTTTAAAAATTCTATATACTCTACCGTACTAGTAAAGGTTCTGGTTTTCTTCTTAACTTCCTCTATAATTCTTTCAATAAATTCTTGCTTCTTTTTTAATACTTCCAGGTGCATAGTAGACTGGGACTTTAAAATCATCTGCTGCTTTTTAGTAGTAGCATCTTTTATGGCACTCGCGATTGCTTCCTTTTTTCTTTTTTCATTATCCTTTATAATAGTAGATCGCTGGCTTTCATAATATTTCACTAACTTTTTATTCTTTTGCTGAAAGTCAAGTTCTATTCTCTCTACAATTACCTTAGTGAAAAGAGAAATTTTATCTTCTATACTATTGGGCATAATATTCTATTCACCTCAAATTTTAAGTCCGACGGATTCTTTTATATATTTAGTTAAAAAATCAGGAGGTCGTCTTGTACCGTGTCTGTCGGGAATCTCAACTATTATAGGAAGACCATGGGAAAGCTTCATTTCGTTCAGTTCTAACTGTACTCTTTCCGCTAATAGTTCTGTTATAATTAGAATTCCTATATCCCGTTTTTTCTTTACCTTTGCCAATTCTTTTAATATTTCTTCCCTTTCATGGACTACGATTCCTTCTACACCAGATAACCTCATGCCAGATAGGGTATGAGTATTGTCACTTAACAAAAATATCTTCATACAAATCCTTTTATATTTTACTCAATATTATTATTGAAATAATCAAACCGTATATAGCAATACCTTCAGCCAGACCTACATATATAAGGGTTTTACCCAAAATATTTGGATCTTCAGAAACAGCTCCTAAGGCAGAAGAGCCTACGGCGCCCACAGCATAACCAGCGCCAATGGTAGCAAGTCCCGTGGAAATTGCTGCCGCTATAAATCCCATGCCCGCCGATGATGAATCTGTTGGAGAAGCAGCATAGGTAATGCCTTGTTGCATTAAGAAAAACAAGAACGCTGCCACCATTACTCCATAAATCGATACGCTGGTTTTCACTAATTTTTTAATCCTTTTTGCATTAACTTCATTTTTCTTTAAATAAATATAGAAACCTGTTGCCACGGTCAATCCTGACACAGCCATGGCAATGAATACTACCGCATAATACATTCTTAAGACCCCCATTTCAAATTTATAATATTATAAAGATATATATTTCCGATATTACAAAAAATATTTTTCTTATGAAATAAGTTTATTCTCTTACCTGTAGATGATATAAATTCCATTTTTGCCGGGACATATTCTATGCCATCTCCCCGAAAGTATTTCGTAAAAAGCTCGTAATATTCCAGCCTTAAAGCCTGAATAAACACTATAAGACCTTCTAAAGCAATAATTATTATATTCCCCGACACCAATATCGCCAGAGAACCCCATGAGGTAGTCATCATCTTTGCCATAGTGGCAAAGGCTACATAGAGTCCCACATGGTTCAAAGCAAAAGCTCCTACTCTTATGAAAGATAAAGTGTTAGAAATTATAGAAAGCAGAGTTTCTATTACCCCAAACCCCTCTTCTATATAGTAATTAGCCGGAGATTTTTGGTAAAGCTTATCGGCATGGATTAGCTTGTTAGCTAAGGGTTGTTTAAATACCATCAAAAGAAGAAGGCCAATCATAATATAAATAAATGCTGGGGATATACTGGAATGAGTAACGACGACACGGAAAATCGTATACAGTAATATTAGATAAAAGATAAGCCCTGCTGCTCCGTTTCTACTAAAAAGCCCTCGTTCTACGTTTTTTTCGATTCCGGAATTTATTATGTTATATATATAAGCACTTAAGATAAGTGCTATACCAAAAACCACTCCAGTTATCAAGATATAATTGATATTTGCCATAGGCCTGATAATGAGTGGAGGTATGATTTTCTCAGAGCCAAAAACACTCCCATAAATAAAACCGAAAACGGTGGAACTTAAACCTATTCTGCTTAACACTCCGCCCAAGCTTCCCTTTTTCAAGACAAGTTCTAAAATAAGACCGGCAAAAAGCAGTATTAACCCTTGACCCACATCGCCAAACATCGCTCCGAAGAGAAGCATATAAGTTAGACCAAAAAAGATCGTAGGATCTTTTTCGTAGTAAGCCGGAGTGCCATACATCTTTACCAGTGTTTCAAAGGGTTTGAAAAGTTTCATGTTACTAAGTTTTGTGGGCGGGTGTAGGTTAGAACCACCTTTATCTACATCATCCACTAGAACTATAACATCACCCCCGAATTGGGCTTCCAATTCGCTTTTCAGCTTGGCCACATTACTGACAGGAACAAAGCCAAACATAAAAAATAGTTTATCCCCATTAGCCATATCTGACTTGAGTTCTTCGATTTTCTTCTCTATTTCCAGCCTGGAATAACCTTTTTTTAATTCTATAATGTATTTTACCTTATAATCTTCCAGAGATTTCTTAAGGGATTCTATGACCTTTTCTTCCTTGTCTATAGCACTATTAAGTTCCTCTATAACCTTGGCAGCAGTACCCGTAAATTCTACAGGTAAAGGCAAAAGGGTATAATTAAGAGACCTAAAAATCTTTTCTAATATTTCTTCCAGGATTACCGGGGTTATAGAAACCACTATGACATTATTGCTTTCCACTGCCAACTTTAAAACTACTGCGGGTATATTCTCGTAATTCCTCTTGAGCTTGTCATAATTTTCTCTGGAAATTTTTATAAGTCTAAAAGCAAGATATTTGATACAAATAAGCTGTCCTATATCAAAATCAAATCTTGACAGATATTTAAGGCTATTAATATACTCTCTTTTTTTATTGATAGAACGCATCTTTTCTTCTATCTCGTCAGCGGTGGAATAAACCCTATCATAGATATCCGAGAGCTGCTTCATAAAGTCATCATAGTTATAATCCTGACCCAGATATTCTTCTCTTACCTGGGGCTTTATATCAAAAAGGCTTAATAAAGATTTTACCACTTCTTCATCTTTGGTAAAATCTTTCTTTGAAGAACAGGGTTTTAAGAAAGGTAGTTCTTCCAAAACTTCTATATTTTTTTCACTGGGGGGCAGAAAAAAATCGCTGGAATTTACTCTAACCAAAGCGTTTATCGTATGCACACTTCCGTTTAAAACCACCAAACGTAAAACTCTACTTAAAAGATTTTTTTTACCTATAACTCCAACAATTTTCATTTTTTCTACACTCATAAAAATATCTCCTTGAACTTATGCAACTTTCACCAGAAATTTCCTCGCTTCTTCTGATGGTATGTCATATCTTATAGCCTCTAGTATGGAAATGATATCCCTTATTTCAAATTCAAATGACCATACGAAATCTATAGTTTGAATTATACTCAGGGAAAACTGCCGGTCCAAAGCCTTAAGTTTATAATATATAAACCTATTTATGCGCCTTTCCATATATATATCCCTGGATATCTCTTCTTTTTTGAATAAAAACCCATAAATTGTATTTGTTATCATCTTGTAGAGCTCCTCAAGATTTTTTGCATAACACATAGCTTTGCGCTCTCTAAAAGTTAGTTTATCTCCATAATTTATAGTATAATTTAAGAGCTCTTCAGGTGACAGGCGGTAAAATTTTTTACCTCGGTATACCCACTGAATATTATAAAGATCAGCTAATAAACCTTCCCATTTCTTCAATATTTTCCTATCTTCTCGGGATATCTTTAACTTTCGGCTTTGAATAATGCTAAAATACCCCATGTCTAGGGCCATCTCAAACCTAAAGCGGTTTTCTCTCTTGCCATTCACAAGGGGTATTAAGAACTCATAAAACTTCGAACCTTTCAGAGAATATATTAAATCCCGGTTAGTTTTTGATTTAAAAAGTATTTTAGGATCAACTCGGCTGTATTTACCTAAAAAAGAGAGAGGCTTTTCAATAGTTTCTAGATCCTTTCCATTAAAAATACTTCTAGATAAAATTTTTAAATCCTCTATTTCATATTTTATATAAAGCGAACGGATAAATTCTTTGTAATCATCTCGAAAATAGTAAATGAGTTTATCCATATTTTTTATCATGTTGTTCTTCAAAATATCTTCCAGGTCTCGCCTACTGATATTGTCTATATTAACTTCTCTTAACAGCTTGCCATAAGAAGTGTTCTCTTTTAAATAACGAGCTACATCAACTACAGACTTTTCGCGAATCATGTTTAAGTAGTCTTCGCGTTTCAAAAAATCTTTTTCTAATGCCCTTATCTTGGTATTTACAGCTGCATATATAATTACTTTATCCATAGGTTTCTTTCTTAATATTAAAAATTTGCTTTAAGATTTCATCAGTAATATTTTTTTGGGATTTTTCGAATTTTTGCTCCATATCCTCTAGAATTTCTTTTGTATCCATCTTTAGCTTACCCACTTCTTGTTGTCCTTCTTGTATTATCTTTTGTGTAATTTCCCTCGTTTCATCCCTTATCTGAGATGTATAATCTCTGAGCATTTTTTGTTCTTCTTCTTTATATTGGCTCTCCAGGTCTACCAGCTGTTTTTTCCTTCTTTCATTCATCTCGGCTGCCTTAGTATCAAGTTCTATAAGTCTTTCTATTATAGGTTGTTTTTCCAAAATACCACCTTCTTTAAGGTTTTAATCCCTTAAAAATAGTTAAAAATTTGACCATTATGGATAGGCCTGTTTAAAAAGTAATTACCTTTAATTAATGGCTAAACCTTAATTTACTCCTGTTATGTTACAAAGTCAAATCAAAATTCAAAACAATAAATTACAAATTTATCTGATACTCTTTTATCTTATTCTGCAGGCTTCTTCGGCTTATGCCTAAAATCTCTGCCGTATTAGTGCGATTCCCCTTGTTTTGGATTAAATATTTTATAATTAACTCTTTTTCTACTTCTTTCAAAGTCCCCTTTTTTTCAATGTATGTTTCTTTGTTTATAAAATTGAGATATTTTTCATCGATTATTTCGTCTTTTGCCATAATCATACTTCGCTCAATAATATTTTCCAGCTCTCTTATATTACCGGGATAATTATAATCCAACAGTAATTCTATAGCTTTTGCAGAAACTTTTTTAACTTTCTTATTTAATATTTTATTATATTTACTAATGAAATGCTCCACAATTAAAAGTATGTCCTCTTTTCTTTCCCTTAAAGGAGGAACATCCACATTAAAGACATTTAGCCGATAAAATAAATCTTCCCTAAATTTTCTTTCTTCAATTTCTTTTTTTAAATCTTTGTTAGTAGCAGATAATATTCGTACATCAACTTTAATTGTCCTTGAACTTCCTACTCTTTCAAATTCCCTTTCCTGTAAAACCCTAAGTAATTTTGTTTGGATAGTAAGGCCCATCTCTCCTATTTCATCCAAAAAAATAGTCCCTCCGTTTGCTATTTCGAAACGGCCTATCCTCTTGGTAATAGCTCCGGTAAAAGAACCTTTTTCATGTCCAAATAGTTCGCTCTCCAGGAGATTAGGAGAAAAGGCTACACAATTTACCACTACAAAGGGGCCATTTTTATGTAGACTGTTTTTGTGTATTGCTCGAGCTATCAATTCTTTCCCGGTGCCACTTTCGCCGGTAATGAGCACAGTAGCAGTAGTGGGAGATACGTTTTTCACCATTTCTAAAACTTTATTTATAGAACTACTCTTTCCTATAATTTCATCAAAATTAAATCTCTTCTCTTCTTCCTCTCGATAATAGATGTTTTCCACTTCTAATTCATATTGCTTAATTGCTCTTTTAATTATAATTTTTAGCTCTTCAATATCGAAAGGTTTTATCAGATAATCCAAAGCCCCTAATTTCATTGCTTCCACAGCTTCGGGAATACTCCCATAAGCAGACATCATAATAACCGGTAGATTTAAATCATTTTCTCTTATCTTCTTTAAAGTTTCTATACCATTTAAACCGGGCATTTTAAGATCTAATAATACCAAACTGTAATTTTCTTCCTGTAATCTCTTTAGAGCCTCTAAGCCATTATCAGCTTCTTTAACTATAAATCCCTCCGGAGATAATACTCGGATTAACATTTTTCTTATATTTTGTTCATCATCGATTACTAATATTTTTCGCAAAATTACATCCCTCCTTTTTGAGGTAGAAAAATGACAAATTTTGTTCCTTTGCCTTCTTTAGATTCAACTTTAATTTCCCCTTGATGAGCCTCTACAAGCTTATATACTATAGAAAGTCCCAATCCAGAACCTTGCTCTTTGGTGGAAAAGAAGGGATCAAATATTTGATTAAAATCTTTTTCAGTAATTCCTATCCCGCTATCTTCAATAATTAATTTTATAGCTGGTTCTCCCCTTAAAAGAGCTTTTTTGGTTTTAATTTTGACTTCTCCTTTTTTTGGGATAGCCTGAATGGCATTAATGATTACATTCATTAAAATCTGCCTTACCTGGTCTTCATCAGCTTGAATTTGAGAAATATCCGGGGAAAGTTCCAGACTAAATTTAACCTGCTTATCTTTTATTTCTAATTTAAATTTAAACAATTCAGCAATCTTTCTTATTAAATCATTTAAAGAAAAACGGGTTAGGCTTGGTTTTTTCAATTTGGCGAAATTTAAAACCTGAACTACTAATTTATTTAATCTATCTACTTCCTGAATAATGGTATTTAAGTCTTCTTTTCTTTCATCGGTCTTAGAGAATGAATTATAAACAAATTGAGCTAATCCTCTGATTGAGCTTAAAGGATTCCTGATTTCATGGGCAATCCCGGCAGATAATTTACCTAGAGCAGCTAATCTTTTATGACGTGCTACCTCTTCATTTAGGTCCTTGATTTCGGTTACATCTCTTATCACCGCTACCACGCCGGTTATTTCTCCGGATTTATCTGTTAAAAACGAAGAGTTCAGGTCTAATATTTTTTTCTTTAGTCCCTTTTCTTCTAAAATTATTTCCTGAGAAATATTTTTCTTCTCTAAAAGACACTTTTTAAAGATAGATTCCCCTAAAATATTTAAATTCAAAACTTCCTGACAATCTTTGTTTAATACTTCTTCCTTCTTTTTATTAAAAATTTCTTCACTCTTACGGTTAAAAGTCTTAATCTTGCCCTTATTATCAACCGAAATTACCGCATTATCCATAGTCTCCAATAATTTTGAAGTATATATTTTCATTTCATTCAAGGTCTTTTTTACGATATAGGTCTCTTGTAATTTAAAAATTACATAAATCCCAAATAACACAAGGGCCATTATAATGCTGTAATTTAAAATTATTCTCCTTCTGGTCTGGCTCAAGCGATTATAATATTCTTCTAAGTTTACCCCCACCACTAAATAACTATTTCTAATAGGTAATATTTTCCAAATATCTAACTGTTTATTAATATCAAGATTGAATGGTTTTATTACTTGAAGTATTCTATTACCTTTTTTGTCTTCAGTATTTATAAAATTGATTTTGCCGGGTATAGGGATTTTTATAACATTTTGCCATCTTTCTTCTTCAGTACTGATTAAAATTACCCCTTTATCATTACAAATATCAATATAACTTACCCCTTCTTTTTTTAAAAGGACTAAAATATCTTTTAAAGCATTTTCATTTAAGATAAACCGGGGGCCAAGAGTTTGGATAGAAAAGGCAATATTTAATCCTTCCGAGCGGGCTAATTCCCATAAATAATATCTTTCTCTTTGTACTTCCTTATAGGTTAAAGAGCCCAATAATAGGGTAAGAAGTAAGATAATAATTAGTGCTAAAACAATATTTCCTTCTCTAAAAGGGGTAGATTTAGATGATTTTTGATTTTTCTCTTTTTTCAATTTTATAGACCGTCTCGTCCTTTAAATATTTCTAATATTTTACCATATTTTAGAATTAATTTTAGAAAGCTGGAAAACAGTATCGAGTATCGAGTATGTAGTATCGAGTTAAGAAAGAGAAAGAAAAGATAGAAAAGTAGCTTTCTTCTTCCTATCTAACTACTTCACTAAAGTTTACACTAACGAACACATAAATATAAAGTATCTTGTAGTGTATTTTATTTAGTTGGCAGTTTGCCAATTACCCTGTTTCCCGGTTAACTAGTTAATATTAATTATCAAATGACCGATTGAATTTATTTTACTGATTAATATATCAACACAACGTGCCGTGTTAAATTGAATAGATACAATTCATCGTGCTTGTAGGTTTGAAATTGCCATGTTCGCTAAGGTCACTCGAAATGACAAAGCAGTCCGCAAATCCTTGTAGGGGCGTATTGCAATACGCCCCTACCTCTACGCTAAACGCTATACGCTAATTTCTCAATCAATCTTTTCTACTTTAATCGGGACATAGTAGGTATGATGGTTACGGAATACCAATAATAGTAATGTATCTCCCGGCTCTAACTTATTAATTAGCTCTTCCCATTCATCAACTGAAGACATTTCTATTCGATTGGTTTCTAAAATTACATCTCCTGGTTGTAAGCCCATATCATCTGCTGAACTCCCCGGAATTACCTCAGTAATCACCATCCCTTTTACCCAGGGCAACTCTAATTCTTTAGCAACTTCTGAAGTAACTGCCTTAACTTTTAATCCAGTTTGCACAGAAAATACTTTTTCTTTGGAAAATTCACTACCTTCTTCATCCACAGTAGGCATTTCACCAATTTTTACAATAAAATTAATTGATTTGCCATCTCGTAGCACTTCTATGCTCGCCTTTTTGTCGATATCAATGTCTCTTATTTTATCTTGAAGTTCACCCGTGGAATTAACTTCTTTCTCATTAACTTTCATAATTATATCCCCTCTTTTTATCCCTGTCTTTTCCGCTGGACTGTCTTTTACCACATCTCCAACTAAAACTCCCTTAGCATCTTCTGGCAAGTCAAACTGTTTAGCAATTTCCGGGGTAACTTCCTGAATATACACACCTAACCATGATCTCCTCACTTTACCTAATTTAATAAGCTCATCTATATTTTTTTTAGGTATATTGATAGGTATAGCAAATCCGATGCCTTGAGCATAAGGAATTATTGCGGTATTTATTCCTACGACTTCTCCTTTTGTATTAAGCAAAGGACCTCCGCTATTTCCCGGATTGATGGCGGTATCGGTTTGTATAAAATTTCTATAAGTATGCTCTTCTACAGGGATAGAACGGCCTTCAGCGCTAACTACGCCCATAGTTACAGTTTGTTGAAGACCATAGGGATTTCCTATAGCAACTACAATTTCTCCTACTCTCAATTTATCCGAATCACCTAAAGTTACTATAGGTAAATCATCTGAATCTATTTTCACTATAGCTATATCTGAATCTAAATCTGAACCAATCAATTTTCCGGTAAATTTTCTTCCATCAGAAAGAGTAACTTTTATCTTTTCAGCTTTATGGACTACATGTTCATTGGTAAGGATATATCCTTCCTGGCTGATAATAAATCCAGAGCCAGTACCTTTTTGGGGAATTGTTCTTGAATAGTCCTTAAATTGTTCTCCAAAAAATTGACGAAATATTGGGTCTTGCGAAAAAAACGGAGAACCTTGTTTAACCATCCTTACTGTATCTATATTTACTACAGCCGGTCCAACTTTTTCTGCAATATCTGCAATGCTATTACTAAAAGATTCGAGAGCTAAATGAGGTTCAGTTTGTTCAGCTTCTGCGCTTATAGTACCTACCCAGCTTAAAGAAAGAAAAAAGACTAAAGCTATGGCAAGTATAAAGTTTCTATTTATTTTGACTAATTTCATTTTTATCATTTTATATTTACTCCTCACTATAAAAATAAGTTGTAGAGAGGAAAATTAATTTTCCTCTCTTTTTTTTAAATCTACTCTAATATTTACTAAATTTACCAACAAAAACTATTCATCATTCTACCTGTACCAAACTTTTCTAAGGCAAATATTTGGGAAGGAATGCCTAAGGGTAATTTTTCTTGCTGTTCAGGAGTTAATAAATCTTTAACTTCTAAATATTTTTCAATTGTTTTAACTTTTAATTCTATCTGTAAATCAGCAATTTCTTGCAGTTTTGCTCTAATCTTTACCAACTCAGTTTGCGGTTCTAACAATAACGCTTTAACTTCTAATTCTCTAATCTGTATACTATTCCTAAGCTCAACGGTATCTTTTTGAAAATCTAACAAAGTTTTATTAATTTCAGTTTTTTGCTCTTCGGATAGATTTAGAGATTCGATGAATTCTCTCATCTTTACTGCAGGACTATCTTTTAATCTTCTTTCCATCATTTCTCTAAATACACTGCTTTTTTGCTGTTGCATTTTCTGTTTCACTAAAGGTGTATTTTGTTGAGCATAAGAAGATTGAGCAAAACCTAAAAATACTACGCTTATTGCAACTACTAAGGTTAGTACCATCAATTTCGTTTTCATCTGTTTCACCTCCTTCTGATTTTTTTTCATACTAACCAATAATAGAAGCAATTATTGTGCCAACTTTTAAAATTAATCTCCAGAATATTTATTTTTTAAAACATTTTTACTGAAAATTAAGATAAACAAAGACTTTCTAAATTCTTTTAATTAAACTATTTTATATTGTTTTATAATATTTACTTGGTAAACGTCAGTTATATTTATAAAAATTGTTAATTTTTCTCATTTTCCTATCAAAATACTGAGCAATTTTTTCGCAGCAATTTAGTTTCTTATCATTTTAAAAATAAATTGTAATTTAATTGGGCTTACCGGTCAAAGAAAATACTCTTACCAGTTACCGATAGGGGGATACCCATTACAAAATCCGCATCTATCAGACCCATTTTCTTGGCTACTACTCCGGCACGATACATTATCCGATTATCTACATTCATTATTCCGGCAGTTTTAACCGCAGACCCAATAGCAATTCCCATATCTAAAAGCCTAAAAGCACATTGAGGTCCATCAAATTCACTACCTTTATGGGAAATTCGGTTGCTACACTGGTCATACCCGCAGGCGCCACAATTCAAGCCGAGAGACTGAGCATCTTTTAGGCCTATTAATAAAACAGCCAGAGAATTTTTAACATTATCACCATCACGGTCGAAATTTTTCTTAGCCATTTCTTCACTATAGAGAATCATTTCACCAGCTAATCCGGCTACATCTTCTCCGTAAATTACTTTAACCACTACAAAGTCTTTACCGGCAGATTTGGGAGCAGTACGAGCAGCAACCCCCATTAAATTTGCGACATCCTTTATTGCTTCCCGGATATCGAATTCAGACAAATTTTGATTAGACATTTCTTAATTCCTCCTTGAATTAATTTTCCAATTCTCCAATTGGCCAATTTACCAATTGAATTAGCCGTTAGTGAATAGTGAATAGTCGTTAGTTTATCGTATTGTGTATCGATACTGTCTTGAATCTTTCTTTTCTTTCTCTTTTCTTTACTCGATACTATATACTTGATACTCGATACTGTTTTATTATACTACCCAATTATTTCGTAATCAATAACCTGGAAAGTAGACAGGCTCTTGTTAGTAGTCAATAACCATTCCACTTCTATGGGAACAGAAAAATCAGGCTGCAGCCTCCCCTTTTCTAACCAGTACCTGGAATGCTGATTATTAAATTGTCCTTTATTGGCTTTAATAATCAATTTAATCGGTTTATTTAAAAAATCAACTTGCTCCAACGTTTTCACTTTTTTTAACACTTCTATAATTTTTTCCTTCAATTTTTCTCCAGGTAAAGGGAATACATTCACTAATCCTATATTTTTATTTAAGGGTCCAATAATTTTCACATTAGCTAAAACAGATTCGTACCCCTCTTCTTCTAAAATACTTAATAGCAACTCATTAGTTTCTGCTGCTGCTTTACCATGATAACAAGGAGCCGCTAAAGGTTTAAGTAGATGTTTTAACTTGCAACCTTCTCTAAATTTACTTTCCCCTATCTGTAAGATTTTTATACCAATATAATCAGCAATTTTACGAATTTCCTTCTTGTTTAACTCTAAAAGCGGGGTATAAAAACCATTACATAGTTTTAAACCCCTCTTCCCCCAGGTATCACTCTGGTTCGAACCAGTCAGTACCAGTCTTCCTGATGCTTCTTTTTTTACCCTTCCCAACTTAGCTATCCTGGTACATTTATTACAGGCCGGACCCTTCTTTAGAACTTTTTCCTGTTCTCTCTTCCCCTGAACAATCTTTAATTTCAAATCTAAAGCCTTACTGATTTCTTGAATATTTCTTAAACCCTTACTGTAGTTATATTCTTCAAAACTGACCGTAATCGCTTCAACTTTTTCTCTCCCTAAGGTCTGGATGGCTAAAGCAGAAACTACAGTACTATCTAATCCCCCCGAAAAAGCCACTACAATCTCTTCACCCTGGGTGATTTTTTCAATCTCTTCTAATACATCATTAATTTTTTCTTTTGTACTAATCATCATCCAATCCAACTATCTTTCTTCTTATTACTTTTATTTTACTTACAAAAAAGGCCAAGGCGAATTATAAACACTATTACAATTCCTTGACCTCTAAAAATAAAAAAACTTATAAATTTGTATCGAGTATTACATTAAGAAAGAAAAAGAAAAGAAAATAAATTGAGGAAAGTAGAGAAAAGGCGTATAAAGTTTACACTAACATTCATTTCTACTGGCATTAAAGAATACTACTAACTTTTATTCTTTTCTACATATTCTTTAAATGGTATTTTTTTATACCACCCTTCACTAATGTAATTCAACACTGTAATAAATTTTTCTGCAGGAACATATCCTGGCAAAGGAGCTATTCTATTATGATTGCTTTCTAAAAACCAGATAGTAGGATAACCGGTAATTTGATATAATGTGGCTAATTTTTTTTCAGTAATTTCTTTTCCATCTTCCTCTACTTTATTTTCTGAGCTAGCATCTACTTTGATAATTACAAATTTATCTAAAAATATTTTTTTTACTCCTTCGTTTGAATAGACTTCTTTATCCAATTTTCCACACCAACCACAGCTATCTGTATAGAAATCAATTAATATGTATTTACCCTCTTTTTCTGCTTTTATTAGCCCTTCATCATAAGATAGCCAGTTAAGAACCAAGGGTTTGGATTCTTCTGCTACTTCTTCTTCTAAAGGTTTCAAATTAAAATATAATTTTGCACCTACTAAAAAAATTATTATTAGGAAAATTAGCGAAACTATTATTTTATTTCTTTTGTTTGAAAATATTTTCATCTTTCACCTCAAATTTTTACTTTATTTTTTTGTTTTTAATCCAATTTAGTTATTTCCTAAAAAACAAGACATGTATAGCGTATAGTTAATTATTTTTAAATTTATTGGTTATATGTTAAAAAACTATAGGAACGCAATGAATTGTGTTTTGTAGACAGACGAGACGCCTGTCCTACGGAATTTTTTATATTGCATTATCTCCTATATTATTATTTTATTTATTTTTTGGATTACAATTACAATTTTTAATCTAAAAAGTAAGATACTATCTTCTGAAAATTATTAGTAAGAAGTAATCCGCCAATTATCATTAAAAATATTCCGCCTACTAATTCTATCGTTTTAAAATGCTTTTTTATCTTATTAGAAAGTGAATAAAATTTGGTAATAGCAACCCCTGTCAGTAAAAAAGGAATCCCTAAACCAGCTGAATAAACAGTAAGTAGTAAAATTCCTTGATACACTGTTTCCTGGGTTCCAGCATATACCAATATTCCGGCAAGAATTGGTCCTATACAAGGGGTCCATCCAAAGGCGAAAGCTAAACCCATCAAAAAAGGACCTACTATAATATTTACTGGTTTAGTTTTTGCATAGACTCTCTTTTCATAATCCAAGAATTTTATTCTATACAATCCGGACATATGTATTCCGAAAATTATAATTATAATCCCCCCGATTTTTTTTAAAATAAAGGCTTTTTCTAATAAGAAACTACCTATAAAAGTGGCAGTAGCCCCTAAAAGAATAAATATTAAAGAAAACCCAAAAATGAAAAATAAAGAGCTTATAACTATGATATTCATATTTTGTTTTTTATTTTCCGCAATATCCTCTAAAGATACTCCCGAAATAAAGGAGATATACCCCGGCACCAAGGGTAAAACACAAGGAGAAACAAATGAGAAAAGGCCCGCTACAAAAGCTGCCATTAAAGATACTTCACTCACACTTAATGTTGTCATCATGTAAAAACCTCAAAAATTAGTCGTTAGTGAATAAACCTAGCATGGAGCGTATAGCGTTTAGCGTATAGGTGCGGGTAATAAGTGTAAGAAAAATACAAAACACTAATTAGTCGTTAGTATTTATTTTACCTTCTTTCTTCTTCACTCGACACTCAATACTATATACTCGATACTGTTTTTACTCGATATTATCTTAAATCTTTCTTTTTTTTCTTTTCTTTCTTTTCTTTGACTCGATACTCGATACTATATACTCGATACTGTTTTTCCTCGATATTATCTTAAATCTTTCTTTTCTTTCTTTTCTTTCTTTTCTTTCTTTTTTTTGACTCGATACTCGATACTATATACTCGATACTGTTTTTCTATACAACTAAATTAGTTTTTAATTTATAGTTAATATTTCTTGACCTTAGATTTTTTCTTATAATCTTCGATGGCTTTCGATAAACCATCAGCTGCTAAATTAGAACAATGCATTTTAATGGGCGGAAGCCCGCCTAAGGCCTCGGCAACAGCTTTATTGGAAATTTTTAAAGCCTCATCAATATCTTTTCCCTTGACCATTTCGGTAATCATACTGCTGGTAGCAATAGCCGCCCCACAGCCAAAAGTTTTAAATTTACAATCTATTATCTTATTATCTTTCACTTTAATATAAATTTTCATAATATCCCCACAAACAGGATTTCCCACTTCTCCTATACCATCGGCATCTTTAATCTCTCCTACATTATGAGGATTTTTAAAATGTTCCATTACTTTATCACTATACATACTCATGCAGCAATTCTCCTTGTTAATTCTGAGTCTTACGATTAAAGGGTTGGTAAAATCAAGCCCCTAAATTTAGATAGACAGGCGAGACGCCTGTCCTACGATTAGCGGACTAACTAACAAATCTTCTGTTTTCTTTCTTGACCCGATATTATCTTGCATCTTTCTTTTCTTTCTTTTTTTTAACTTGATACGCGATACTCGATACTCGATACTGTTTTCCTATTTCAACCCTTCCCAATTCCCCTTAAAGGGAGAGAGGGCTCTTAACTTCTCAATAATTCCCGGTAATATATCTATCACATAATCTATTTCTTCCTCTGTATTATCTTTCCCCAGAGTTAACCTTAAAGATCCATGAGCTATCTCGGGAGGAAGCCCGATAGCCAATAATACATGAGAAGGCTCTAATGAACCAGAAGTACAGGCTGAACCACTGGAAGCAGCTACTCCCTGTATATCTAAATTGAGTAACATCGATTCCCCCTCGATAAATTCAAAACATAAATTTACGTTACCAGGAAGCCTTTTAGTGGGATGACCGTTTAAACGAACATTTTCTATTTTGTTCATAATCCCTTTGATTAATTTATCTCTTAATTTTACTAATCTATCCTCTGCTCCTTTGGCCAACCTTTTTTCTGCCAGTTCAGCTGCTTTCCCTATTCCTACTATTCCCGGTACGTTTTCTGTACTAGCTCTTCTATTTTTTTCCTGAGCGCCACCATCCATTAAAGAAACTATTTTAGTCCCCTTTCTAAGATACAACACTCCCACACCCTTAGGTCCATACAATTTGTGTCCGGATATTGATAACATATCTACCCCTAAATCATTAACATCTACGGGAATATGACCGGTAGTTTGGACTGAATCAATGTGAAAATATACTCCTGCATCTTTAGCTACTCTTCCTATTTCTTTAATCGGTTCAATAGTACCAATTTCATTGTTAGCATGCATAATGGTTACCAATATCGTCTTATTGGTAATTGCTTTTTTTACATCTTCAGGGTCTATCAGACCATATTTATCAACCGGTAAATAAGTAACCTTGAACCCCCGTTTCTCTAAAAACTGACAGGAATGCAGTACAGCATGGTGCTCTATCTTCGAAGTAATAATATGATTTCCTTTTTTTTGATTAGACCAGGCTATTCCTTTTATAGCATGGTTATCTGCCTCTGTCCCGCCGGCGGTAAAAACAATTTCTGCAGGATTTGCACCGATTAAATGAGCTATCTTTTCTCTGGCTTCTTCTATTGCTTCCCTTGCTTCCTGTCCAAAGGAGTGAATGCTATTAGGATTCCCATATTTTAAAGTGAAATAGGGTTCCATCGCCTTAACTACTTCTACATCAGTAGAGGTGGTTGCCGCATGATCCATATAAATCCTTTTCATAAAACCACTTTCCTCCTTTTACGCCTTTTCTAGCTTCCCAAATAGCAGCGTGAAAAAATTATATTATATATGAGTAATTTTGTCAACTTTTATTTTTCTGAATTTGTTCATTGATTCAAAACTATTTCTTGGGCATCTTCTTTTGCAATTCGTTCCATAAATTTTTTAAAAGATGGATAATCTTCTTTAGATATTTCAAAGGTATTAAATTTATAATTTCTCTCGTATCTAATAGTATTATCTTCCAACAAATATTTAACTCTATAAGAACCAAAGGGTAGTATTAAATCGATATCATCTGGAATTCTTTCTATTTTATACCCTTCCGGGATAGCAATTTCCACTATATTCTGGGAACAATATTGGTTGTAGAAATACATCTGATATCTTCTTTCTTCCTTAGCTACGATACTGGTAGATTCTACCCTTTCAATAATGGAAGGCTTAAATTGAAGTTTATTACCAATCTTCTTAGCATAATGAGGAGCTCTAAACTTATATTTCTGCTCTACCGGCACATCAAGATCAGCTAAATCAGAAAAGCTAAATTCCTCCAGCACAGAACCAGGACAACTTGAACTCAAAGAATTTTGAATTGCTTCACCTCTCTTGGTTTCTCCTAAGTCTTTAAAAATACTTCTATAATAAGCTGCAAAAATACCTGATTGAGAGATAGTGGCTTCCCCTTTAATCGACCCATCCTCGGCTAAATCTAATTTTATTTCCCTTATCCTCTGATTTTCCTCAGCGGGCTGAACAGGAATTTTCATAAATTTTCCTTCTCCGTTAATCAAAACCATTGCCCAGGCATCCTGATCCATCGCCGGTAAATCACCATAAACATAGTTCTCAGCAGTTCCATCTAAAAACATTAGCTCCCCATTTAAAGAGACTGCTGCAATAGCATGATCAAATTGAAAACTGGGTAAATTAAGATCTAATTCCCCGCTATATCTGGTCCTAAGCAATACATAATAGGCCTCTATGTCTGCCTCTCTCAACATAGCAATAAGCAAGGTTGCTTTATCTTTACAATCACCGTATTTGTATTTATATATCTCTGCTGCCTCGTGAGGCATATGCCCACTTATCCCAAATTCTAAACCCAGATATCTTATTTCTGAAACTACATAATGGTATATTGCTCGAATCTTCTCTTCATCGGTATCTTTTCCTTGAATAAGTTCAGCCACTTTCGCCTTTATATCAGCATCAGCCTTGCTCTGTTCTCGGGATATATCATAATACCAGGAAGTAATCTCTTCCCAGGAAAAAAAACTGCTTATGGTAATTCGAGGAGCTACATTATGAAAAGGAGGCATATCGCTTTCATAGATGATCTGAGAAATATTAGAAGCTTCCCAAGTATAAACTATTTTATTCTCATCTTTTTTAACTTCTGGCTCAATATCAGTCTTAAAATTAACTATCTTGATTTCTACCCCCTCAGGAATAGTAAGCACATATCTACAAGCTTGGATAGGTTCAAAATCTTGCAGATAGAAAGTATCCTGGAAATTTTTACCAATAAAACTTCGGCTATAATCATCCAGAGTGTATTGATATTCAATGGTTACCCCTTCTTCCAGGGCAGGCATAGAAATTACTTTTTGGGAAATATTGGAGTATAGACGATATCCCTCTAAGGGAAAAATATCTTTTATAGAAGTGGCCTCTATTACAGTCCCATCTAATTTAAAAGTCCGGGCTTTCTTAATGGTTATCCTTTCTCCCCAGGCATTGTAAGTTATAAATACCTCTCCGAATTTTTCAATCCCTCTCCTATTGAAGAGTTTAACGATTTTATGATAAGTCGTGGAAGAGGTCCCATCTAAATGAATAATCCTCCTTGTTTCATTTAAAAGTATAGCTGCACTCGCATCCGGATATTCTTCTGCTGAAGGAGATTTAGCAATTAATTCCCGGGCATCTACTTCGGCTACCTCTTCTTTTTCAGAAATAAAATCAATATAATCCCTTAAATGAAGAAATTCAGGTGATATCTCCAGGGCTTGCTTCCATAACCCAATAGCCTTCTCCTCTTCTCCTTGTTCGTGATAGAGATAGCCTAATTGAGAATATATTGAGGAATTATAGGGGAATATTTCCTTTGCTTCTTCTAAAATTTCGATAGCCTTAGCCTCTTCCCCCATCCTGATATAACCATCGGCTATGTTTTTATAAATTGCCGGGTTATCGGGTTCCCAGAGTAAGACTTCCCTATAAAGAGCAATCCCCTCTTCAAACTTTCCTAATTGAAAATATAAACTACTTAATCTTGCCCGACTCAGACTATCATCATGATTAATATCCAATGCCTTCTTATATTGCTGAATTGCTTTCTCATACCACCCTTTTCTTTCGTATGAGACACCTAAAGAATATTGAACCAGGGCATAGTAGGGTTTAGTTTCCCCTATTTCTTCCAATTTTTTTCTTGCTTCTAAATTCCAACCTTTCCTTTCGTAAGCCCAGGAGAGATATAGATTGGCCTCTAAAGAATCTGGATTCACCTCTAACATCTTTTCAAATTCTTCAATAGCTTCTTTATACAATCCCTTTTCGTAATAATTCATTCCTACTTGCATTATAGCTTGAATAAAATCAGGATTATCCTTTAATGCTTCTTTGATTTGTTCCTGCCCCTCATCAAACTTCTCTTTCTGTCTATATCCATTGCCTAAAAGATAATGGGCTAAAGCATTCTTTGAATCTACAGAAACTGCTTTCTCAAATTCTTCTACTGCTTTATCTAAAAATCCTTTCTTCTGAAATACCAATCCTAAAAAAAGATGTGACTTCAAATCTTGAGGATTATTAATAACTTCTTCTTGGTAATAAGTGAGAGCATTATTTAGATATTCTTTTTCTTTTAATTCTTCCTCAGTTAGTTTTACTTTTGCTGCCTTTGCTATCTCTTTATGTTCGGAATTATACTTTAATCCTTCGATTAGCTCTCCATTGATATCAGTTATTCTAAAATAAAATCCCCAGGTTTCCTCTTTTTCACAAACTTTTACTAAAATTTTATTCCAACCCTCGCTCAGCAAAACAGGTACCGCTTCCTGGTCAATTACCGCTCTTCGGTAAATATCCTGTTCTATCACCACTTCATCATTAAGCCACACTTTTACTGCATCATCTGCTCCTACCTTAAAAATAGCAACCTTCTCCTGAGGTGAATAGACATAAGTTAAGGCATAACCTACTGACCAATTATTGGGGTAAAGGAAGGCATTGAAGTTTAAAAAACCGGAAATACTTATTTTTTGGGGCTTAAACCATTTTATATGAAGACTATCCTTCCCACTGTAAACTTTTTGCAAATCAATCTCTTCTTCCGGAGGATATACTTTTTTAAAGCCGGATTTACCGGTATTATCAAAAGGTCCGATTATCAACCAATCGGTGACCATCCCCAATTTTTCAATCTCTTGACTTGCTTGGGGAATATTGTTCTTTCTAATATAGAATTGGGCTATCTGTCCTTGAGCATAAGCTTTAAGAATTTTATTCTTAGAATCTTTATCTAAAATTTCTTGTGCAAGAGCTACGAATTCATCATATTTCCCAACTTTATCTAAAACCTCTTCGAGCATAATCCAATAAACTTCTGCTTCCGGAGAATCAGGATTTTCACTGATAAAATCAGCCCACTGGTCAAAGGCTTCCTGATAAAATCCTTTTGACCAATAATCAAACCCGATTATTTCTGAATCGCTGGCACATACGTTTAGGTTGAATATAGCAATTGATATGATTAATAAAATAATAAATACTGAAATAGATTTCTTTTTTATAATGCCCATTTTCCCTCCCTCAATTAATTTAGTTTAATAGCTAATTGCTTTACCATTTAAATTAGTCGATAGTATAACGCGTTTCTCGCCTATCTTGCCTTTTTTTATGTCATTACGAATAAAACCCCCAAAGCAATCTTAATCCTTATATTTCCTCCCCCTTGATGGGGGAGGACTAAGGTGGGGGTGGAGTAGGAGTCGGATTCATCCGGCCCGTTTTCTCGGGCTTGATGAATCAAGCCCCTACATTTCATAGACAGGCAAGGCATTTGTCCAACAAAGGGCAGACACAAGATTTGCCCCTACGACTTTTTCAATAATGACTAATTTGTTTTAAATTTATTCCCTGTATTTTCTTTACTTGAAACTCGAAACCTGCAACTCGTAACTTTTATTGTATCCTTTCCTCACTCGATACTATCTTGTATTTTTCTTTTTCTTTCTTGACTCAATACTATATACTCGATACTCGATACTGTTTTTGCACCTTGCATCTATTTCCTTCTTTATCCCTTCCTCACTATATACTCAATACTATATACTCAATACTATATACTCGATACTGTTTTTGCACCTTGCATCTATTTCCTTCTTTATCCCTTCCTCACTATATACTCGATACTATATACTCGATACTGTTTTATATAAATTTAATAACCCGTCCTAAAATAAATCCTAACAATATTCCAACGAGAAAAACAGTAGTTAAAAGCTTGGCGCTAGTTACCTCTTTAACCCCTCTAATCCTGATAAAGGTTAAAGTCACCAGGTACGCTATCCCATTTATAGTGATAAAGAAGGGCCAAACTATTACTTTGGCTACAATCGGCCCTATATAGGGAATTGATTGAATGATAAAAATAACTTGAGAAAAAACTTGTCTGGCTATCTCCATAAAAATTCCCAATAAGGCAATAATTGCCGTAGTCAATATTTTATCTACCCCAAAAGAAGTTAATACATAAAAGACAGATATCATTATTAATATGGTTACGGCAATTTCTAAATCTTCTTTAAACTTCGGCTTCTTCAGTTTAGGTTTAAAATCTTTGCTCACTTTCTAAAATCCTTTGTAATTTTATATATAAATTTAAATATCATCTAATCTTGCTTTTAATTAGGATTTATCGCTTTCTGTAGATTGCTCGGCAGCTTCTTCTCTTTTCTCTTCTGCTTTTTCTCTTACAGAACTTATCCCTATTATTACCGCAAATATTCCACCAATCAGTAAAATAAAAGGCACCAAGGCTGCTAAAGCTTTTAGAAATAATAACCACCATTCAATTAATCCTAATACCCCTAAAATTATAGCTGCTATTCCTCCCAAAATAATCCACATATTAATTTACACCTCCTTAATAAATAAATTAAAAAACTTATTCCTACTTATAGCACCTTAATAAATTATAATATAAAAACCAATGAATTGAAAAATATTTTTAATCTTCTATCTTTTTAAGCAAAAGATTAATAATAGTTTTGCCAAACTCTTCTGCAGCTTGGGGGCCTTCAGCTGTAATAATATTGCCATCTACTTCTACTGCTTTACCCGTATAAATTGCTCCTTTTCTTTTTATCGCTTTTACTTCAGAACGAAAAACAGTAGCCTTTTTTTCGTCTAATATCCCTGCATTAGCTAAAGTAACCGGGGCAATACATATTGCACAAATAAGCTTATTTAAAGAAACGGCCTCTTTGACAATCTTGTGAGCAATAGGATTATTCCAATATTCGGATGCACCTGTTCCTCCGACAAAAATAATCGCTTCAAAATCTTCTGCTTTAATATTATTAATCAAAATATCGGGTTTAACCGTTGCCCCTAACATTCCCCGAGATGTCTTTAAAGAAGAAGAGGCCAAAACTACCTCCATACCTTCTTTAATAAACAATTCCCTTGGTTTAAAGAGTTCCTCATCTCTAAAATTCTGGCTGGCAATTATCATTAATACCTTTTTTCCTTGAAGTTTAGACATGGTATCACTGCTACCTCCTTCTAAATTATAAAGAATTAACAAAAGAAACGATAATAAAAAAACAAAAATAATCATTTTGTTTTTATTACTGAATGAAAAATTAATCATTTCTATCAAATCCTTTCTTTATCTCCTACAATCTATTAATTTTCCTCTTTAATTTTATAATTCAACATTAATATGGTAAAATCCTTTATTTTTTACTATATTTATCAGAAATTTTATCATCCCCTGATACCGAAAGAATTGAATTCTCCTCTGTATTTTTCCCATTCTATGCCTACTTTTTCTACAATTGCACTTCCCGGTCCCTGATAACACCAGCTTATTAGCTTTTTTACTTTTTCTTCCTCCCCTTCCACAATTATCTCTACTTTGCCATCCCAACAATTTCTAACCCACCCCATTATTTCACAACTTTGGGCGATATCCTGGGTATAATAACGAAAAGCTACTCCCTGGACTCTACCTGAAATTAAAAGATGCGCCCTTACTTTTTTTCCATCTTTTTTCTTATTTTTTATCTCTTCTTCTTTCATATATTTCCTCGTAGGTTCGACAAATCAAACTTTGTCTGGTGACTTTCCTTTAACAAAGTTTATATACTATTCTGTCTTCTGACTCCTGACCTTGAATTCTTAGCTCTTTTTTTTCTCTTTCTTCTTCACTATATACAATATACTCGATACTATTTTCCTATCCCCATTTTACTCCAAAACAAAAAAATTAAAAAGAATTAATCCGATTTTAATTTTTCTATCTTATTTTTTTCCGTATTTTTCTTTTTTTCACACTCCACGCTATAACACTCGATACTCAATGCTTTCTTATTTTTATCTTTATAAATAAAGAAGAATAATATATAATAAATTTGTGCTGATTAGAAAGCAATATAATAATATAACGAGGTGAAGAGTAATTTTACACTTAATCTTATTTCTTCTGACTATAGTTTCTTGTTTTTTTGTAGGTGGTATCTGGTATGCCCTATTTTTAATCACTATTCTACTTTCTCACGAATTAGGACATTTCTTTGTTAGTAGAAGATATGGGGTAGAAGTCACTCTTCCTTTTTTTATCCCCTTCCCTCTATCTCCTTTTGGTACTTTAGGGGCAGTTATCAAAATGAAAGGAACTATGCCCAACCGTCAAGCTTTATTTGACATCGGGATAGCCGGACCTTTTGTAGGTTTAGTCCTCACTATTCCTACTATAATAATCGGTCTTAAATTATCAGAAGTAGCGGTGATTTCAGAAATTGGAGGGCCAGTTATTCCTCTGGGAAGTTCCATACTGTTCTCATTTATAGAAAAAATAATGTTCGGTCATCTTCCCGAAGGGCAGGATATAATCCTGCATCCTATAGCTTATGCCGGCTGGGTGGGATTGTTCGTAACTGCCTTAAATCTCCTTCCGGTTGGACAGTTAGACGGCGGGCATGTAATTTATTCCTTGTTCGGCAAAAATAGTAAAATTGCTTATTATATAACTTTGGGTATTTTAGGCCTTATTTGCATATTTGTTAATCCGGCGTGGACATTATTGTTTGTCTTACTTCTTATATTTGGATTTAATCACCCTCCACCATTAGATGATTTCACGCCATTAGATAAAAGAAGAAAAATATTGGGAATCTGCGCTTTAATTTTCTGTGTCTTATCTTTTACTCCTGTACCTTTTCAAATATAGTAAAAAGTTTCCCCCAACAAAACTTGACAATTATAATTGTGCATGCTAATATTTTTTCAAAATTAAACATATTATAGTGGGAGTGTACCTAGGGTTCCGTTCTCTCTAATTAAGGGAAGTCTGGACCAAGCGGCACAAGGCATTTTGTTCATTTATAAATGCTACACTTTCGGGATAAAAGCCTGAAGGATAGGTTCCATGAATTCGAACCAATTCTTCGGGTTTTTTTATAATTTTTTACATAATATTTGGTATGTTTTGTAAAATACCCAAAAAAATATAAAATATTTTCAAAAAAAAGAAGGATTTTTTATTTAAATGTAGTATTAATATAATAAATACTAAATATAATATAATTTTCTCTAAGCAAACTAAAAAATATCTTACTAAATCAATTAATCTAAAAGTAACCTGCAAATAAAGAAGAGAAAGAAAGAAGGTGATTCCGAGGAAAAATATTATTTAAATTAAAAAAATGAGGGGGGTGAATATTAGAATAAAAGATATTTTAATTAAGCATAATTTATTCTTTTATATTTTTACATAACAGAAAATTTCTTTTAAAAAGTGCACTAACTTGTTATCAACATTTTAAAATTACAAAATTATTTAGTATAACAATTGAAATAATAATATTTAAATAATAGGAGGAAAAAAAATGGAACGTGAAACATGGAGTAAGCGAAGTTATTTTATCTTTGCTGCGTTAGGATCTGCCATTGGTTTAGGTAATCTGTGGAGATTTCCTTATCTTACTTATAAATATGGTGGAGCAGCTTTTTTAATAGCCTGGATGGTAGGTTTGGTTTTGATAGGTCTCCCCTGGTTAATAGTCGAGTTTGGTATGGGAAAATATTTTCAAAGCAGTGCTCCCGGTGTCTTTGAAGGAATTGGAAAAAAATGGGAATGGCTCGGCTGGTGGGCGGTCTTCTGTGCCTTCTTAATTGATACTTATTATACTGTAGTTATGGCCTGGGCATTACGCTATGTAGGTGCTTCTGCTACTATGGCCTGGGGTAGCGGAGAAGCCGGTGCTAAAGGAGCAAGTTCATTCTTTTTTAAAAATGTATTACAACTTTCCTCAGGACCAGATAAACTGGGTGCTCCTATAGGAACGCTCGTACTATGTTTACTTATTGTATGGATATTTATTTTCTTAATAATATACAAAGGAACAAAAGTTATTGGTCCGGTTTCTCAATATGTAATGATTATTGCCTGGGTTTCATTAGTAGTCCTGGTATTGAGAGGATTAACCCTGCCTGGAGCGATGAAAGGCCTTAACTATTACCTCTCTCCTGACTTTAGTCAATTAGGCCATTTAGACCTATGGTTTGCTGCTTTTAGCCAAATTGCCTTCACTCTTTCTTTAGGAATGGCGGGTATGTATGCCTATGGTAGTTTTATAAAAAAGAAAGGTGATGTTAATAATAATGCCTTTATAACTGGCTTTGGTAATTGCGCTACTAGTTTCTTTGCTGGTTTTGCTGTATTTAGCGTGGTAGGATTTATTATGCAATCCTTATCTATCCCCGTAGGAGAAGTCAGTACTTCCAGTGTAGGATTGGCCTTTGTAACCTGGCCGGTAGCTATTTCTATGCTACCTGGTGCCAATAGCCTATTTGGTATTGTCTTCTTCAGTGCTTTATTTATTGTAGGTCTTTCCTCAGCTTACTTCTTAGCTTATGGAGGAGTAATTTCCCCACTTATGGATAAATTTGGCTGGAATAGAGAAAAAACTAGTCTTATCTTTTGTATAGTTAGTTTTCTTATAGGTATTTTGTTTACTACTAATGGAGGACTTTATTGGGGACCAGATATTCTAGATAGGGCAGTCGCTTTTTATGGTCTTTTAATAACTGGCATTTTGGCCCTTTTAGTAGTAGGTTGGGTATTTCCAGTTAGTAAATTAAGAGAATACGTAAATAAAACTTCTGATTTCAAAGTCGGCATTTGGTTTGATTGGATGGTAAAATTAGTCGCGCCAATTGGCCTTACTTTTGTTGTTCTTTACGGAGGTTTTATACCGGATATAAAAGCATCTTATGGTGGATACCCAAGATGGGCTAGTAATTTTATATGGATTGTCTTGATAGTAACCTTAATTTTAAGTTTTGTACTTCAATCTATAAAGACCAAAGGTGTCTCTGTTAGTAGTACTAAATCGGAGGTGAAAGAAAAATGAGTGCAGGAGCAATAATTACTACAATTGTAATGTGGGCAATATTTATTGGAGGTTTATCCTGGTGTTCTTCTAATTTTAAAAAGACTAAGAGTAAATGGGAATAATAAAAATTAGGTAAAATTGACCACGATTAAATAAAATAATTTTTAGACTAAATTAATAATTAAAAACTGAGGCATTCTTATTTTCAAGATTGCATCAGTAAATTTAAAAGAATAAAAATTAATCAATAGATGAAAAGAGGAAAATTATTATGGATAAAAATAGTGGTATTCCACAAAGAGAACATTTAGCAACACGATTAGGATTCTTATTAGTTTCTGCTGGTTGTGCTATTGGACTGGGCAATGTTTGGCGTTTTCCTTTTATCACTGGAAAGTACGGTGGAGCTGCTTTTGTAGTGGCTTATTTGATTTTCTTAGCTATTTTAGGTTTCCCAGTTATGGTAATGGAATTTTCCATGGGTCGAGCCAGTCAATTGAACCTTGCTGGAGCAATGAAAAAATTAGAACCAAAACGTAGTGTATGGCATATATATGGTTATGCAGGTATTTTAGGTAATGTTGTTTTAATGATGTTTTATACTACGGTTGCCGGATGGGGTTTCTATTATCTATTCCGTACTTTATTCGGAGGATTTAAAGGACTTTCCCCCGATCAAGTAGGAGCAGCTTTCGGAGGATTATTAGGAAATACTTGGGTATTAATATTCTGGATGGCTATAGTAGTATTGCTTGGATTTGGGATATGTGCTATGGGACTACAAAAAGGAGTGGAAAAAATTTCCAAATTCATGATGTCCTCACTATTTTTTTTACTAATCGTTATGATTATAAGATCAGTTACCTTAGAAGGTGCCAGTGCAGGAATTTCATTTTATCTAAAGCCAAACTTTTCTCAATTAAGCTGGGAAGGTATTACGGCAGCTATGGGGCAGGCATTCTTTACTCTTAGTTTAGGAATTGGTAGTATGACTATCTTTGGTAGTTATATCGGAAAAGAAAGGTCCCTTGCCGGAGAATCGATAAACGTCATAATACTTGATACTTTAGTAGCTCTTATGGCTGGTTTAATCATCTTTCCCGCTTGTTCTGCTTTCGGAGTAGATGCTGGTGCCGGTCCTGGGCTTATCTTTGTTACTTTACCTAATATATTTAATAAAATGTTAGGTGGGCAATTCTGGGGCACCCTCTTTTTTATCTTCCTAACTTTTGCGGCTATGACTACGGTTGTTGCGGTTTTTGAGAATATTATGGCTTTTACTATGGATGAATGGCGGTGGGAAAGGAAAAAAGCAGCCTGGATTAATGGCATAACTCTCTTTATTCTTTCTCTTCCTTGTGCTCTTGGTTTTGGACTCTGGAGTGGATTCCAACCTCGAGGAGCAGGAAGTGCTGTATTAGATTTGGAAGATTTTATTGTCAGTAATAACCTTTTACCTATCGGTGCTTTGGTCTTCGTTCTCTTTTGTTCCTGGAAATTTGGCTGGGGTTGGGATAATTTCATTAAAGAAACAGATACTGGAACTGGCATAAAATTTCCCAAATGGACTAGAACATATATAACTTATATTTTACCGATTATCATTTTATTCCTCTTGTTAAAAGGATGGGGAGTATTCTAATCTGCTTAGTTTAAAAAAGGGGGGTATTCTTACCTCCCTTTTTTTATTATTAAATTTCTCTTTAGTTTTCTTTCTTTAATAAAAAAGGGGAATGAAGTTTGAACTCCCAAAGCACCTGCTTGATCTTATTCTTGGTTTCATGCAACATTTCTTCTGCGGTCTTTCCTAAATAAATAGTTTCTGAATTATCTAAAGAAATTATTCTAATATTTCGAACCAACAGCGTAGAGGTGGACCCCTCTGATAAAACATTTATTTCATAAGGAGCTAAATCGATGCTAATAAATTTATCCAGATTTTGTGCAGCTTCTATCATTTTAAGGTAAATTTCCTCTCCCTTAGGAAAAGTTAAAGTTAACACAGAAATATCATCAATACAAATAACACCCGTATAAAAAGAATCTTTTAATATATATTTAGAGCTCACTTTAAGATAATCGGTGGTAGCCCGCCTATCGATATCTATTCCCTTATTTAAAAGCATATCTTTCACATAATTAACTCTATTTTCGGTTTCAGGGTGAGTTTGAAATATCCCCAAATGTAGTTCAGGTTTAAACATTTCCCGGGTATATAATCTTTCTAAAAATGTTAAAAAACCTACCGGATTATATTCTGTTTTGATTAAGAGATTTATAGCGGTTAAATCTGCTTCTTCTTCGTACTCCCGGCTGTATTGATTAAGAAGAGTTATGGTGGTAAGCTTCCCTAATACGCCCACATCCGGCTCCCTGGTTAAAAGAACGGCTAAAATAGTTAACAAGGTAAATTTAGTATTATCTCTGGTTTGCTTTAAGGCATGATTGTGGATTACGTGGGCAATTTCGTGAGCCAAAATACCGGCAAGTTCATCATCTGACTGGATATAATCAAAAAGATCATAAGTCACATAGATATATCCACCGGGAATAGAAAAAGCATTAGGTCCATCCTGTTTTAATATCCTAAAGTGAAATTGCATCTCTCTCATCTCAGAAACTTCAGCTAATTTATTACCAATCTCAGTAATTAATGAATTTTGATTTAAATCTTCAACCACTTCATATTTTTTCTCAATATCTTCAGATAGTTTCTTCCCTAATTTCTGCTCTTTGTTTAAGTCTCTTTCTGTAGCAAACAAATTAAAGCTTACCAATAAAAAAGCTATTAAAAGAAAAATTATCACGGAAACTAATTTATTTATTAATTTTCTATTTTTTCTCATTTTTTAACAAATTCTTGAAAATGCTCCAAAGCAAAATTCAGAGAATCTTCAATCCCCTCTGCCTTTTTCCCTCCGGCTTGAGCAAAATTGGGTGTTCCGCCTCCCCGGCCTTCGATAAATTTTCCCGCTTCTCTAATTAATCTATTCATATCATATTTCAAAGCCCTGGAACAAGCAAACAATATCTTTGCTCCCTCGCTCTTTCTTTTACTCTTAATTCCAGCTAATACCACTACATTGTCATCCAGATTAATGATCTTTTGCACTAATCCCATTACTTCTTGAAAATTTTTTTCTTCAAACACTTTATTTATTATCTTTATTCCATCATCTACCGGAGAGGATTCGTTGATTAAATTTCTTGCTTCATATTCCTGTAATTTTTCTTTAAATTCTTTTAATTCCTTTCTAATCTCTTTTTGCTCCTGAAGCATCCTATCTATTGCTTCCCCCAGTTCGGAATCCTTGATTGTTAATTTATTTGAAACATTCTTTATTAATTCATTCTTCCATAAATAATCTTCCCAAGCCCGCCAGCCACAGATAAATTCCAACCGAATTTTTTCTCCTCTCTTTTCCCATTTAGTAATTTTAATCAATCCCACTTCCCCGGTTGCCCGACAGTGAGTACCACAGCAGGCACATATATCAAAATCCTTTATCTCTACTATTCTTATATCTCCTTTTTGAGGAGGAATTTTCCTTAGATTTAATTTATTTGCCTCTTCTTGGTCCACAAAATATACTTTAATCGGTTTATTTTCCAAAACAACATTATTAGCTAAAATTTCTCCTCTTTTTACTTCCTCAGGGGTAATATCATCTTTCATAATATCTAAAGTGCAAATTTCATCTCCCAAGTGAAAAGATACTGTATCGGCATTCCATAATTTTTCGAAAGCAGCAGAAAGAATATGTTGTCCACTATGTTGCTGCATATGGTCGAATCTTCTTTCCCAATTAATTTTTCCAATAACTACTTCTCCACATTTTTCTCTAATATCATTTTTTAAAACGTGAATTATCTTGTCATTATCCTCTATTACATCAATTATTGATATATTCTGAATAAAACCTAAATCATTCGGCTGACCCCCAGAGGTAGGATAAAAGCAAGTCTTATCTAAAATAATAGCAGATTTACTATTTATTTTTATTTTTTCTAAAATTTTTCCTTTAAATTCTTGCAGATATGGTTCTTCATAATATAATCTTTTACTCAATATCCTTCCACTCCCTTTAAAACTTATTTTAAAGATTTTTTACTTTCTAAAAAATAACCACCCTATTTGGTTTCTTATTATAATACAAAAAGCTAATCTAAACAAAAAAAGAGTCTTGAATTCGCACACAATACGAACATAAGACTCTTTTTATTTACATTAAGTATGATAGATTATATCAAGACCATTCTATCTTCTATATACTTATCTTTTCGATTGCCTAATATTGAAAACTGCCTTACTAAATCATCTACATTAATCTTTTCTCTTTTTTCTCCCTGAATATCAAAAATATTTCGTCCCCTATCCATCATCACAGTACGATTACCCACTTCCAAAGCTTGCTTCATATTGTGAGTAACCATTAAGGTAATTAAATCTCCCTGCCGTTCTTTTACTAAATCATTAGTTAATTTCAAAATCTTTTTACTACTTTCCGGATCCAAAGCTGCTGTATGTTCATCTAAAAGTAAAACTTTGGGTTTAAACATAGTAGCCATCAGCATGGTCATTGCCTGCCGTTGCCCCCCGGAAAGTAAGCCCACCTTTTTCGAGATATTATCTTCCAGCCCTAAATTTAATTCACTTAGTTTTTCCCGAAAAAAATTGCGCAAATTTTTATTAATCCCCAAACGTAATCCTCTTTTTTCTCTTTTTAAAGATAAAGATAAATTTTCTTCAACAGTCATATAAGGAGCAGTACCTAAAAGAGGATTTTGAAAAACCCTTCCAATCCAACGAGCTCTTTGATATTCAGGCTGGCAGGTAATCGCCTTTCCTGATAGACTCATTTCTCCCTTATTTTGCTGTAGAGTTCCAGCAATTAAATTTAATAATGTTGACTTGCCAGCACCATTACTGCCGATAATCGTAACAAAATCACCCGTTTTAATCCGCAAGTCAAAATTATCTAAAGCCAGAGTTTCATGAGGACTATTTTTAGCAAAATATTTAGTCAATCCTTTAATTATCAGCATAGATTAAACTTCCTTTCCGTTATTATTTTGAAGATCTTTTCTTCCTAAATTAAATCTATCTGTAAAATTAAGTTTACCTTTAATAAAAGGCACGCTTAAGGCTATTATTACCAGTAAAACAGAAATCATTTTTAAATCTCCTGGCTTAAAGCCAAGACTATAACCATAACGTAAAGCAATTATCATAATTAAACGATAAACCAAAGAACCAACTAATACAGCGATTGTCCTCCAGAAAATAGTAGGAATTTTTATAATACTGATACCAATTATTACACAAGCCAATCCCGCAACTATTGTACCCAAACCCATATTTACATCAGCAAATCCGGAATACTGAGCAAAAAGTGCTCCTGACAAAGCCACTAAAGCATTAGAAATGCAAAGACCCATAAGTTTCGTTAAATCTGTATTAACTCCCAGGCTCTTAATCATCTGTTCATTATCTCCGGTAGCAATGATAGTAAGACCTATTTCTGTAGATAGGAAATAATCTATAATAAATTTCAGTATGACAATCAGAAACAGGAAAAAGAAAGGAATCAGATAATCCATCGACAAATTAGGAAAATAATTTTTTATTTCTCCTAATAAGGTAATTTTTCCCAATAAGGGAATGTTTGGTCTTCCCATAATTCTTAAATTTACCGAATATAGTAAAGTCATTGTCAAAATTCCTGATAAAAGATTAGTCAGTTTTAATTTGGTATGTAATAATCCGGTAATTAATCCGGCAAGGGAACCTGCTATCATGGCTAAAAATGTTCCCCACAATGGATTCCCACCAGAAAAAATGACCTTGGCAGCTACTGCGGCACCCAAAGGAAAACTACCTTCAACGGTTAAATCGGGAAAATCCAATATTTTGTAAGTAATAAATACTCCCAAGACCATGATTCCAAAAACTAATCCTTGTTCCAACGCATGAAGAAAAAGACTTATCGGCATATTATCTGATCCTTTCTTTTAATAAGGGATTAATCACCCTGCACTTTACCATCTTTTATAATTTTATCCGCTGCTTTTATAATTTCTTCACTTACAGAAACCCCGATGGTTTTTGCAGTATCCAAGTTCACCACAAATTGTAATTCATTCGGGTCAGTGATAGTCTGAATAGGAATATCAGAAGGCTTAGCTCCCTCAATTACCTTTAGTGCTATCTCTCCGGACTTCTTACCTAAAGAAAAATAATCAATACCATAAGAAGCTAAAGCTCCTCTATCAACCGAGCTTGGGTCAGCAACAATCAGAGCAATCTTCTGTCGATTGCACACATTGATTACAGATTCCAAGGCTGATACCACCGTATTATCTGTAACAATATATATTGCATCCACCCTGCCAGCCAAAGATTGAGCTGCCATTAATACTTCACTAGAATTACTTACTGTTACTTCTATCAGCTTAAGCCCAAGTTCTTCGCAAACCTCTTTTGCTACCTCAACTTGAACCACTGAATTAGCTTCACCGGCATTATAGATAGTTCCTACATTTTTAGCTGCAGGTAAAAATTGAGGAATGAGTTCTACCTGTTGCTTGTTTGGAGCAGCATCACTCATCCCGGTAAGATTATTCCCGGAGCTTTCCCAGCTTTGAGCCAAGTTTGCTGCTACTGGATCAGTTACTGCGTTAATAATTATCGGAATTTCCTTGTTAACTTGTAAAGTTGCCTGAGCAGTAGGTGTGGCAATGGCTACGATCAAATCCACGTTGTCATCTTTAAATTTCTGAGCGATAGAAATAGCATTAGTAAAATCCCCCTGAGCGTTTTGTAAATCATAGACTACATCTTCGCCTTCCTTAAACCCCGCTTCTTCTAAAGCAGCTATAAAGCCATCACGGGCAGCATCCAAAGCAGGATGTTCTACAATCTGAGTTATACCAATTACCAAAGGTTGAGCCCCGGCCAAGGATGATACTACCCCGACAATCATAAGTGCTATCACCAATAACAAAATTGATATAGTTTTAATTAAATTTAATTTCATCTTTTTCATAATTTTCTCTCCTTTTTATTTTTTTTAATTTTTAAATTACCTTGTACAATCTTTCTCTTGTTCCATGTTTAGTCCTACATTTCAATCTCCTCCCTTCTCTTTATCGACATAAAATTAATATTTCTCTCAGAAAATAAAAGTAGAGCCAAAGATGTTAAAATTAAAAACACCTATAGCCCTACTTTTTAATGTATCAAAAGAAAAACCATAGGCATGCCTTGGGAGGCACATGCCTATGGTTTCATTTTTGATAATAGCAATCTAAACCAGCATTACTATTTATCCCTTAGGCATATACCCCCTCAAGATAATAGTAATAGTAATAATAATAATAGTAGTTATTGATCGTATTATTTGTGCTTTGTATTCCAATTTTCATTTTTATTCAACCAACCAACTGTTAATTTATAAGATATTATTAAATAATATACATCTCTTTCTCTATTATGTCAAATTTTTTAAATTAGATCCCAAATATTTCTTTACTATTAGCGGAGGTTCTCTCTGCTACTTCTTTTACGGAAACCCCCTTTATTTCCGCAATCTTTTCGGCAATCAAGGGGATATACTTTGGTTCATTTGGTTTCCCTCGGAAAGGATGTGGAGCCAAATAGGGCGAATCAGTCTCCAAAACCAGACTTTCCAGAGAAATTTCTTTCACTATAGCTCTAAGTTTTTTGGCATTATTAAAAGTTACTACTCCACCGATTCCAAGATAATAACCCCGCTTTATACATACCTTGGCCATATCCAAATCTCCGGAAAAACAGTGCAGAATTATTTTTAAGCCTTTGGCCTCCTCAGCTAGAATCTTTAAAGTGTCCCGATGAGCATCACGGTCATGGATAATAAGAGGTAAATTTAATTTACCAGCCAAATTTATCTGTTTCCTAAAAGCCTCCATCTGGCAAGCTAAGTTACTATGTTTCCAATAATAATCCAAGCCTGTCTCCCCGATATCTACCACCTTATCCTTTTTGGCTAATTTCTCTAATTCTTTTAAATTCTCCTCATCTAAAAATCTACTTTCGTGAGGATGAAAACCGATAGCGGCATAAACTCCTTCAAAACGATGGGCAAATTCCAGGGCAATTTTACTGGATTCCAAATCAATACCTACGGTAACCATCTTAGTTACTTTCTTTTCTGCTGCATCCCTTACTACTTCCTGAGCATTTCTCTTTATTAAATCAAGATGAGTATGGGTCTCCACAAAAAATATACTAACTTCAACCACTCCTTCTATCCTTTTATAACTGACATTCTACCAATCATTTAGTTAGTTATCAACTTTCCAATTAATCAATAAAATAGTCCAATTCACTAACTATAATTATAATAGTAATTTAGACTAAAAATAGTTACCAACCTGGTTACCCACTTTTTAATGTTTAAGTCTTTGGTTTACTGAGTTTGACAGCTGTGCCATAAGCTAAAAGCTCAGCAGCACTACCTATTACACTGGTAGTCACAAAACGTATGTTAATTATTGCATCTGCTCCCAATTCTTCAGCCTGAGCTATCATACGGTTAGAAGCTACTATGCGAGCTTTCCCCATCATATCAGTATACTCAATCAACTCACCACCAAGAACAAGTCTCACTATGGCAGATAAATCCTTTCCAATCCAGATAGCATAGATAGTATGTCCCTTAACTAAACCTAAAACCTTAGTAATCTCGCTACCCGGTACTTCAGCAGAATTCTGAAGTAATATGCTAGTTTTTATCTCACCAGTTGGTAGTTCTTCTTCCTCAGCTTTACCCTTTTTCTGTTCAAGGGCTACTGTCAGTAAGACCAGTAGGATACCACCTAAAAGACAGTAAATGGCAATCTTTAACCACCAAGGGAACATGGGACTATAATATACCTGCCAGAGTCCCCCCACAAAGATCGCAGTAAAAAGTCCAACTACAAAAGCAAGCGAGCCAATAAATCGGAAAAATTTCATGATTTTTACCTCCTTATCACAAAAAGTTTTAATTTTTAAACTTTAAGCTTGATTTTTACTTTTAAGAATTTATATATATTATACTACATATCATTACATTCGGCAAAATTCTCAAAAACCCTCTTTTTTAAAATAAAATTATTTTCCTCCAATTCTTTATCAATCTTCGTCATATCTCTGTCATTCCCTTCCCTCCTCTGTCATTCCCGCGAAAGCGGGAATCTATCCTTATGATGAGGTAAATATTCTCCTACCTCTCCTACTGGAATTTTTCCACTACCCTAGTGGAATTATTCCACACTAACAGCAACAAGTAAGAACAGTAACAAATAGAACAGCAACAACATTAGGGTGTAATTTTTTCCTGCTGCTGTTGCTGTTGCTTGTAATATTTTTTAAATTTTTTTTCCACTCTTTTGCGTTTTTAAAGAAGAAAAAATAATGGAAACAGAAGAAGTGGAGCCGGAAAGCAAAATAGCAAAACCAAAGAAAATAACTCTTGAAAAAAAACCAAAAGAAGAAACAAAGAGATTATCCCGAGAAGAAGAATTAGAATGGATTAGAAAGATAAGAAATACTGTTTTAAAGTAAATTAACATTCCATACTCCAAATTCGAGTAATCCGCCGTAATCTAAATTCTATTTTATCCATACTTTGTTTTGTTATGATAATTCACTCAGTAGTAATTATAGAAATTCGAGCAATTCACTAAATCTCTCAAATATATCTTGTCTTAAATCATCTATATATTCATCGGGTCCATTTTCTTTCTCAATCATCAGGCAGCCTTGACTCGTTTTTCTTTCAAAATATTTCTTGATATTTTTAGAAATACCTATAAAATAACCTTTTCCCCTATATTCAGCAATCTCCGACAGAACAATATCTAAATTAGGCGTGTAACGTAATATAAAATACATATAGTAGAGATCTTTTGCCTGTTTAAATTCTCCTTCTCTATCAATAAAAATAGCTCCTTTATGATATAAAAATGCTGAAGGTTTAGGGCATTGAACTTTATAACTTGTTTTCTCTCTTTCTGTTCTAACTCTTATAGGTATTCTATTTTCAAGAAGAAAATCGAATTTATCGATTTTATTAATAACAATTTGTCTACCAACTAGCTCTTTTACAAGTTTATCTTTTGTCTTTGGAGAGGTAATAAAATCTATAGGTATTTCTCCCTGCTTATATAAAACTACAGGATAGATTTTACCAATACGGAGATGGTGTTCTTTATAATTCAAAGAGGAAAGTACCTCAAAAATTGTTTTTGAATGTGGCTTTGTTTTATTCCCACCGAATCCAAAATCAATATCTACTGTCGTTACCGCCTGTACTTCCAAATTATGCCATAGGAACTTTGAATACACATAAGATAACCAGCCGCCCACAAGAGTAAGGTCATCAAGATAATCTTCTAAATCCTGTAAAACTTTAAAAAACAACAACTCTAATCTTTTAATATCATTCAAGATTTCTCCCCTTCTCTTCTAACAAATTTCTTAGATGTTCTGCCTGTTCTCTGCCCCGGGGTTGGAAATTGTATAAGTCAAGATAGAGTTGAAGGTTAGAAACCACAGTATAACCTTTTATTTTTTGTGTGTTGAAGAATACACTATTTTTATAAAAAGGATGAATCAGATGGATATTTCCTCCTCTGACCAATTCTTTTAAATCTAATTTTTGCCTGATATTTAAAATATCCTTCTTCCAGTCTTTTAGACTTAAATAAATAAAAATCTCTTCTGTCCTTACAAAAGAAGTAATAAAATTAGCCCCGGTATGAAGTGTCAAGGCATACTGATTTTCTTTTAAGACCTTTCTAAATTTATTTAATATATTTTTATCCGTACTGTAATAAGTATCAATTACATTTTGGTCAAAACTATACTCTTCTAACCAATCAGAAATAAGTTTCTCCTTATTAGTAAGAATGGCATAACTATTCGGTCCTTTCTTGACTCTTTCGATATACCCCTTTTTCTCCATCGCTTTTAATACTTCTTGAGACATACCCAGGCTGACTCCTCCAGGACCAGTAAAGTCGCGCACTACCCATCGTCTCTCTGGATCCTTAAGCATTCTCCTTAACACAAGAGAAGCCTTATCCGCAAAAATGTTTTTCATTCTATAATTTTTCCGCATAATGTTCACCTACTTATTAATGTTCACTATCTAATGAACATTATATATTAAGTGAACGTTAATTGCAACTTGGATTCAAGCTGTCCTTATTATTATCTTTATTATTCTCTTAGCATAACTTCAATTATTGAATTTGCCATTAGTCATTTTGGTCAATAGAAAATCTCTAAAGACAGAAAGGATAAAAAAAGAATTGATAAAATAATCTTAAATTATTCCTTAGAAGATATTGAGGAGAAATTAGACCTGCTCGAAATTAGGAGGAATGTAATAAATCCTGCCGGCTGGCTCATCGCTGCCTTGCAAGCTAATTATCTTAATCCG
>Ga0315546_1000191_pt1 | contig 48153 bp, 41 predicted proteins | sample SalMarSW160170MG_FD_203833 | JGI IMG/M metagenome (GOLD analysis project Ga0315546, IMG submission 203833) | Salt marsh sediment microbial communities from the Plum Island Ecosystem LTER, Massachusetts, United States - Salt Marsh Sediment SW1601-170 ...
ATGGCAGTGGTGATAGTAAGGAAGATATCGGTGATGGCGATATTCATACTCACACGGGATGATGCTGTGCTATAGGTGGTAATGAGCTGGTGTGTAAGGGAGTGTATATAGGAGGCAATGTCAATGTGTGAGAGATCCCCAGAGGTGTAGAGCTTCTCATGGATCAGTGCCATTGACCTGACACGGTCCTGGCTTTCTTGAAACATCGCACGGGATTCTTTGTCATTGATATGCTGTGATTGGAGATTGAGGAGGCTTGCAATGACCTGGAGGTTATTCTTTACCCGGTGGTGTATCTCCTTTAAGAGCACCTCTTTTTCTTTGAGGGAAGCCTGGATTTTCTCTTCTGCCTGTTTTCGCTTGGTGATGTCTTTTGAAACCACTGTAATAGATACTATTCTTCCGTCTGGTTCTTTAACAGGACTTAAAGTTCGGAGGAAATATCCACCGTCTTTTTGGCTTCTATGTTCATAATATAGTGATTTGCCGGTTTCGAATACCTCTTTTATTTTCTCTGTAAACTCTTTGGTGTCATCTTCGGAATGGAACTCGCTGTATTTTCTGCCTATGGCTTTATCTGCTGTAAGGCCAAGCCTTGATAGATGTTTCTCATTTATGAACAGATACATGCAATTCCTATCTAACAAGCATATGCTATCTTCGGTAGACTCAACAAGGGAGCGATACTTCTCCTCACTGTCCCGCAGTGCCTCTTCTGCCTGTTTTCGCTTGGTGATGTCTTGAAGCACAACCAGTTGTTGAGCTTCTTCTGCAAAAATTATCCCCCTCGCCGTGATATTGAATATTCGTTCCCCCAGTTTTTCTGATTGATAACACAGCTCTAAGTTCTCCAGCATATCCTCAGTTCCAAATAGCCTGGTTAATTCAGTGCCGAGTTTTCCATCTTTATCTCCTAATATATCGGTTATGCGAGTGCCAATCATCTTCTCGGGCTCTGTTTGAAATGTTTCATAGAAGGACCGATTTGCACTCTTTATCCTCAGGTCGGGGTTGAGAACAAGTAAGGAATCCGGGACGGTAGCTACTATATTTTCTGTAAATCTCTTCTCATGTTCAATCTTCTCAGCATATTGGGTTTTCAAAGCAGTTTCTATTTCTAACTCACGTCTGCGAGCAGAGAGGCCTTTACGAAGTGCAAGTAAATCAACCCCTTTATTTACCACGGTAATAAGCTCTTCAAGTGATATTGGCTTTCTCAAATAATCGAAAACGCCCAATTTTAAAGACTTAATGGCTTTTTCATGGTTGCCGAAACCTGTAATGATAATAGAAACAAAATCGTGGTTAATTGCACGGCATTTCTCCAGCATCTCTAAACCATCCATCCTTGGCATTCTGATGTCGGCAATCACTGCATCCACATGATTGTTCTTAAAGTACTCCAGGCCTTCAATGCCATTGTATGCAACTGCTGCTTCATAACCTTCCTTGTCTAACTCTTGCTTGATTCTCTCGCATAAATCCTTTTCATCATCCACCACCAAGATTCTGTGCCTCAAGGCCTTCTCTTCTTTCTCTGCTCGCTTCTGTTGAACACGGAATACTGCTGCATGAAAATCCTCTAAGGAGAACGGCTTACGCAGATAATCAATTGCACCATGGTGAATTGCCTCTATCGCCTTATCCTCGTTTCCATACGCGGTGATGATAATGACATCCAGATCAAGTCCAGCTTCTCGAATCTCTTTCAATAATTCAAAACCACTGACCTTTGGCATTAGGAGGTCGAGAAGGAGCAGTTTATAAGGCTCCCCCTCATTTTTGGCATTATAGATTTTCTCTATTACACCAACCGGTGATGTGGTATATTCAACCCTAAAACCTTCTTTTTTTAATTCACTCTTCAGGCGCTTACAAATCTCAATTTCGTCGTCAACGATCAGTACTTTCATCTTTCTTCCTCCTTTTTTATTAGAGAACAGAAATCAGAGAACAGAGGTAGGCTTCCTCTATTTTCTATTCTCCGTTCTCTATTAGCTTTGAGTTTTCGAAAAATAGTTCTTGACATAGAATTTGCAGGTTAGTCAGGTTCACCGTCATTCCCGCCCCGTTTGTCATTCCCGCCCCGTTTGTCATTCCCGCCCCGTTTGTCATTCCCGCCCCGTTTGTCATTCCCGCAAACGCGGGAATCCAGTCTATTGGCATATATCTACATACAAGTCCCGCCATTCGGAATTTTTCTCTTCTATCAATTCTAATTTCCATGCCCTTCTCCATTTTTTAAGCTGCTTTTCCCTTTTGATAGCATTTTCAGCATCTTCATGGTACACTTTTACTTTCCCATTGACAATTTCGTAATAAACGAGCTTTTTGACCCCATATTTTGTAACTTCTCTATAAGTCCGGGTAATTCCTTGCCAATGCCATTTGCCGTCATTGCCCTCTGGGGCGTAATCCCCTCCGGGACGGAGTCGAGGAGCGGAGCGACGTGGCAATCGCATTGCTATAGTAGAGCCTGCCCTAGCGCGACATCCCTGGTAAATTTTACAATCGCTGTAGTATTTGTGGAGCTTTAGTATGATAACCTAAGCATTGCAAGCCAGGTCTGGGCCAGGGATTGCTTCGCTTTGCTCGCAATGACAGAACCCGAACTTATTGAGAAGTTACCATATTTTCTTGTAAAGCCTTCGGCCAAATCGTTCTTGTGCTGCCATACTCTTTTAACGATATCAGAAGTTACACCCAAATAAAGCGTGCCATTCCTCCTACTTGCCAGTATGTAAACATAAAATTGTTTTTCCATCATCATTCCGATCCACGATCAGGTCGGGGACAAGGTTATCAATTCTGGATTCCCGCGTCCGCGGGAATGACGGTTGCTGACCTCCCACCGGGGCGTAGGCCCCTATGGGCCGGAGGCTGACTCCTGTCCTCCCACCGGGGCGTAGGCCCCTATGGGCCGGAGGCTGATCTCTTCTTTACCGGAAATGCCACATTAAAACTGGCTCCCTCCATCTCATTATCTTCCACCCATATCTTTCCACCCAGCGAATGAGTTACAATGCTGTGAGCAATAGAAAGCCCTAAACCGGTGCCTTCTCCTGCATCTTTTGTGGTAAAGAAAGGCTCAAATATTCTACTTTTTAACTCATCCGGCACCCCATAAGCATTATCAGCAAATTCAAACACCACCCACTCATGTTCATTTTCTCTTTTTCTTGAAATCCCGCATATCAATTTATTCTCAAAAATCTTTCCACTCTTTTTTGCTTCCTCTCCTCGCTCATCCAGCACCTGCCTCGCATTTCTCAATATATTCACAAATACCTGCTCTAATTGATTTGCGTCTACCTCTATGAGAGGCAGATCATCCTCTATCTTGTGAGAGACCGAGATGTCATGCATTTTGAACTGCTCACCAACCAGGATAAAGGCATTATTTAGCACCTTTTCTGGCTCTACAGATTCCAATTCTCCTGGCTTCCTCGCAAATGTTCGCATGTGTGTAATAATCCGGTCAATTCGTCTTACATTTCTCATTATATCTTTTAAGTCTTTGGGAAATGCACTCACATCAACCTGGTTTTTCTCTATATCTCGTAATGTGCCTTCCGCAGCCATAGAGATTACGGATAAAGGCTGGTTTATCTCATGAGCTACTCCGGCAGCCATCTCTCCAAGGGAAGACATTCTTCCTGCATGTATAAGCTGTGTCTCTTTTTCTCTCAGTTCTGTTATATCTCTGCCAGTAAGATAAATACCTTCTTCTCCTTCTGGTTTGGTAAATACCGTGCCAGATAAGTTCAAGATTAAATTCCCTTTTGCCGGTATATGTGCCGTTAATTCAATATTCCTGACCTTCTTTTCCTCCAGTATCTCTACAATAGTTTTCTCAGTCTCCTTCTTGGGCAGATATTCGTAAATGGATGTACCAATGACATCCTCTCGATTCTTACCTAAAATGTGCTCAAACGCATCATTCACGTCCATTATTCTACCCTCTTTATCCACCGCTAGTTGGAAATCAGGAGAGCTCTCAATTAAGTGCCGCGTGTAGTCGCGCTCTGTACTCAATTCTTTTGTTCTCTCGTTCACCATAGACTCCAGTTCTTCAGTGAGCTGCTTCAGCGCCTCCTCTGCCCGCTTGCGGTCGGTGATGTCTCTAAGTGATACGACAGTAGAGGCTTCTTCTTCTTCTTCTTCTTCTTCTTCTTCTTCTTCTGCAAAAACTATTCTTTCCAGGTCAAATTGCAAAATAAGTTCTTCTGTTTCTGCTGGACTCCTTTCCATAATTATCCTCCTAAACTGTTGGCCTTTGGTAACTGGCCGTAGGTGTTCTTAAAACTCCTAAGAAGCTTTTTTTCTACGAAGATGTAATTTTCGGTTAAATAAAAGCACACAAATACGTTATAATTATTGATAAAGTCCTTCAAACGGTCATTTTTCAGGCCATTGCGCGAGTAGTCTGCTATCCGGTTTCTCAGGTTTTGAGAAGAACCTATGTAGATAACATTACTCCTGTAATTAGGGTAATCAATCTTTGATGGAATGCTAAGCTCATAAACTCCGGCTTCATGTGGTATTTTTTTTAGATTATCTTTTGATAACATTGCCTGACCGCTGAAAGTTATGTCCCTTTCGTAATAATGAGCAACCCTTTCTTTAAAGTTAGGAATATTAAGCAATTTTCTGCAATTACATATCGTTCTAACAGATAGATGTACCCCTTTTTGATCTAACAGGTATTGAATATCTTTATCTTTCAGGTCATTCTCATTATTGTTAACTATTTCTTTAATAAGATATGCGTGATGTTTTTTTTGATATGAATAGACTCCTAAGATTAGTGAGTTGATTTTGAGGATTCATAACCGATAGATTTGTAATTAACCTTGAAAATCGGCTTTGATCAAGATACTGGAGTGGATAGAGCAATAGAAATTGTCTTAAGGTCAAAGGTCTTAAGTCTACTCCTTTTCCGGAAAGCCAATACTTGTGTTGGTAGTCAAGAAGGCTTTTTAAGATATGCAAAGAAAACCTATTCCTGGTATTAATCCATTTCAATGAACATATTGTTTTATTTTCAGTACGAGTTTCAATCGAATAGATACTCTCTAAGAGTTTATCTGGTATATCAAAACACAGAGCTCCATCTTTTGTCATTACTTTAGCATACAGTAGTTTCTTTTCAGCAAACCCTTGAGTCGAAAAGGATCTTTTTAACGCATTTGTTGTTTTTTCAATATAGGCGAGATACTTTATTAGGGGCATCTCTAATACCTTGGCAAAGATTATTTTACCTATTTTTTGCTTCTTCATCTTTGTTTGTAACTTCAGCCACTAAGACACCAAAGCACAAACAATTGAAAATTGACAATTGAAAATTTACAATTGGAATTGGTGTCTTGGTGGCTACCTGAACAGTTATCTTTGTTTTTTTAAGATTCTTATTTCCGAATAATCCTTGTTGACTATCCTGTTTTTTACCTGTTCGATAAGTATTTCCGTGAGTTCTTCCTCTGTATAATTTAGCTTGGCTGAATATTTTTTAACAATATCCTGAAAGGCTTTGTTTGTTCTAAGTAAGTCCAATTTATCTGTAAAAGCCAACAGACCTTCAGGCACAAATTTGAAGATATTTTCGATAACCTTTCTAAAATGTTTTTCAGTTTTCAGCCTCGCCGCCTCCGCCTGCCTTTTCTCAGTGACATCGGTCATGATGTGAACAACCCCGGTGAGGGTACCATCGCCATCCAATAGCGGATCTACCGCCACGTCAAACCATCGCTCACCTATTGGCACAACCATTGTTTCTCTCTGAAGGGTCTTTTGCATACGTATAACAGGGCAGTCCTTGATGGGTTCTGATGTGCCGTATATACTCTGCCAGTAGGGGCGGCCATAGATCTCGCTCAATGGTTTCCCCAGAAATTCCTTTAAGCTCTTATTGCATTGCAGCAATCTCAGCTCTTTGTCGAGAAGACAAATATAATTACTAATACCATCGAATGTGGTCCGCCATTGCTGGGCCGTCTCTTCCAGCTTCCTTTCTGTCTGGCCTATCCGGACCAGGGAGTTGATGTAGGAAATCAACACTGGTGGCTCTATTGGATAGGTCAGGTACCCATCGGCCCCGGCCTTAAGCCCTTTCACTTTTGAGAGGTCATCCATGTAGGTCGCCGATAGATGAAGGACAGGGATCAGGGCGGTTGCAGGGTCTTCCTTGATTATCCGGCAGACCTCTAATCCATTTATATCCGGAAGGTTTATATCGAGGAGAACCAGGTCGGGGACCTGTTTCGCTAACTGGAGTGCCTCAGTGCCGTTGCTGGCCTCTATGACCTCAAAGCCCTCTTTTTTAAGGATTCGGCTGGTGGCATAGCGGGCAGCATCATCGTCATCCACGTTCAAGATGGTTTTTTTAGCTTTCTCAGATGTCATGCTAATCCTCCTTCGCTTGATCGGAATCTTCTAGAAACTTGATACTTGAAACTTGATACTTGATACTCGAAACTGGATACTGGAAAAGAAGCCTCTACAGAGGACATCTTATTTAGTACTTTTGATGAATGCATTTAATTTAGGTCCCAGCTCATCGATTATAGTTGAATATTTTTGAATCTCATTCTCTTGTATCACCTTTCGTCGTATGAGCTTGCGCAGCCATGCTTTCGTTTCTTCAAATGACCCTCGTGCGTAACGATAAAAATTCCTCCTATCAGCTGGCGTGAAACGACCATATCCCTCCCTCCGGGGCGTAGCCCATCAAACAACGCCGTTGTCTCTTATCCACTTAACTCTTCTTCCTTTTGAGTGCTTGAGCTGTAGTTCTCTCCATCTCGCTGATTTTCTATCCTCAAATTGCTCTAGGGTTATGAGTTCCCATGGCCTGTCCGACTTAGTCGCCTTTACATATCCCGAGTTGTGATAATCCAAGCGCATTTCAATATCTCTTGTTTGACCAATATATATCCTGCCTGAGATTTTGCTTTTGATCGCGTAGACAACCATCATTAATCCCTACGGCTTCCGGCCCGTAGAGCCCACAGCTCGGAGAGGGCGGAGCCAGCGATATTAGAAGCAATACTATCTGCAGATCTAATAATTTGATAACCGATTGTCTGCTGAACTTTCTTAGGCCATTCATCAAAGCCATACCAAATCAAATCAGAAAGCTCTTCAGCCAATTTATAAACATCCAATTCGTAAATCTCTTTCACTACTTAGCCCAGTTTCAAGTTTCAAGTTTCAAGTTTCTCTCCGAGCCGTAGGCTCTACGAGCCGGAGGCCAGTTTCAAACTTCCTTATTTATCACCTTGTCCAATGCATTTTTTATCCGGGCGATAATCATCTGGCGCGATGAGCTCCGCTTGAAGAGGATCGCCACCGTTTCAGCAGAAAGGCGAAGACGTTCCTCTTCTTCAAGTTTTTTTGATGTGAAAATAATCACGGGAATGGCGCTCGTTGCAGGGTCGGACTTCAAGTGTTCCAGAACCTCGAACCCGCTCATCCCGGGCATGAGCAGATCGAGAAAGATAACCTGCGGTTGCTCTTCACGGGCTTGGCGGAGGCCCTCTGAGCCGTCTGATGCCTCAATGACGGTATAGGGCGTGTCTTTCAGGACCTTTTTGAACGCATAGCGTGCACTCTCCTCATCGTCAACGATCAGGATTTTCTCCACCGGGTCCAGTTCCTGGAGCCGCTTTAAAAGCCACGAGCGATCTACCGGTTTCACGCAGTAGTCATCAGCCCCCAGGATCATACCCTTCTCATGCTGGTCATCGATAATGGTGACCACCAGGACGGGAATATCCTTTGTGCTCTTCTCCTGCTTCAGCTCTACTAAAAAGTCCCAGCCGTCCTCATCGGGAAGCAGAATGTCCAGTATAATAGCCACTGGTAGAACCTGCCTGAGGGCCTGTCTTGCCTCCTTCAGGGTGTAGGCGGGGATCACCCTGAAGGGCGAGCCTTTGAGATATATCTCGTATATGAACATGGTCGAGGGTTCGTCTTCTATCACCAGCACGGGCAAGCGGCTCGGCTCAGCGTGTTTATCGATTTGGGGTGTGACAGCCTCCTCAAGGAATCCTTCATAGGTGAGTGGAATGATCGCGGTGAACGTGGATCCGACACCCTTCGCGCTCGTTACCGAGAGGCTGCCTCCGAGCAATTCGGCCAACTTTCGGGACAGAGAGAGGCCCATGCCCGTTCCCTTAACCTGTTTCTGAAGGGGATTTTCAATCTGTACGTATTCCTCGAAGATACGTTCCTGATCCTCAGGGCTGATCCCTATCCCCGTATCTGCTACGGTGAGGACCACCACGTGCCCCCCCGGCTCCATCGCGGCAGACACGCGAATCTCGCCGCGTTCAGTGAATTTCAGGGCATTTGAGATCAGGTTCCTCAAGATCTGCATAACCCTGCCATCATCGGTGTTGAGCGGGGGGATGCCCACAGGATTCTCAAAGATAAGCTCAACGCATGGATTGACATTGAGCGGCCTCACCATCCCTTGTACTGTGCCAAAGAGCTCTTGCACCTCGAATTGCTTTGTGCGAACCACCATCTTTCCTGCCTCTATCTTGGCCAGGTCAAGCAGTTCGCTGATTAGCTCCGAGAGGTGTTCGGTCACTTTCCGGATAAAGCTGAGCTGCTTCTCCTGCTCCGCGGTCAGTTCCCCATCGGTCTTATCCAAAAGGATTCTCGAGAGAGACAGAATCGAGTTGAGCGGGGAGCGGAGTTCGTGGCTCGTGTGCGAGAGAAAGCGAGACTTGAGTTCATCGGCCTTCTGGAGATAATCGGCCTTTTCGTCAAGCTCCATATACAGGGCCACCACCCCCCGATTGGTATCCTCCATCTCCCGATTCAGCTGGGTCAGATCCTCCAGGGTTCGGAGAAGTTCCTGATTCTGCTGCTGGAGCTCCTCCAACGGAGTGTGCAGTGTAAATCGCTCCAGATCACCTGCGATCCTCACGAGATCACTCCCTGATAGCCTCGGCACCCTCTGGGGGAAGGTCTTGCCCAGCAACACCGTTGTTCCCTGACCTGGGGCTGACTCGATGTGGAAGCGCTCCATCAACCGCTGTGCGCCAATAATGCCCAATCCCATCCCGGTTTCAGAGGTGCGCCCCCCATCCAGAAGACCCTTCAGATCGTCGATACCAGGCCCTTTGTCGCTGATGCGTGCCAGAAAGATCTGCGATGGGGCCTTGTCTTCCACGATGAACTCCGCTTTTCCCCCACCTCCGTAAATAAAGGCATTGCGGGCGATCTCTGAGACAGCGGTGGCAATTCGCGTGAGGTCCTGTCCCTTAAACCCCAGCAGCTCCGCGATCTGCCTGGCACGCTGCCGCGCCAACACGACATCGAGCTCATTAGAAATCGATACGGTAAGGATAATTGTGGACTTTGGACGGCGTTTTTTGGGCTCTTTCATTGTATCTATTTCTGTTGTCAGGTTCACGCCTGCCCGCCAGAGGCCAGGCAAGGTTCAAGGTTCAAGGTTGGAAGTTGAATGTTGGACGTTGAAAGTTGAAAGTTTGACGTTCATTTTTCCCCCACTCTCGCAGCCACCACGGTCACATCATCTCGTCCTCGGCTATAGTCTCGATAGAGAACTCCGGCAATCAGGCTGGGGTGCCTGCTCGCCAGTCCCGGGTAACGATCCAGGCTCCAGCGACTTGCCAATCCATCGGAATGCATCACCAGAAGCGCCTCTTTATGGAACGGATAGGTAAACTCCTGAATTTTGCGAATCCGGTGACCCACGATCCCGTTGTGGGAGACCATGTTCCTGCTTCCTTCTGGAGAAAGGATGACGCCCGCGATGTTACCCACCCCCACATACCTCACCAGGGAATTACCCTGATCCAACTCTGCTATCCCTATTGCCGCCCCCCGGGTACTGTGCAGGGCCAGGTGGGCTTTCTCGAGTATGGCCGCAGGAGCAAGGTTTGAATGCTCCTGAAATATCCTCACCGCTTCCCGTGAGGCATCAGATGCGGCCGGTCCATGACCCAGGCCATCAGTTATCATGACCAGGCTTCGGCCGGGGCGCGCTTCTTCTGCCCATGCATCGCCGCACAGCTCCTCTCCGGGGTGAGGAAGACACACAGCGCCTATCACCAAGCGGTGGGGCGTAGGTTTTCTGGGCAAAGGCCGTGAGAATAGATGCGCACACAACGCCGTGCCTACCTCTGGGACCGAATGGATGTCAAAGAGCCCTGACAGCCGAGCCACAGCCCCAAGGCCGGTGCCCGGGCTGCTCGTGGTGGAGTAGCCATTGCGGAGGCACTTCGCCACATCGGTGATGCCTGGCCCCCTGTCCAATGCCAGGATCTCGATGCCGCTGATATCCCCATATGCCCGGGAGCTGAAGAGCAATTCACCTTGAGTGGAGTGCTTGACCAGGTTCCCCATAATCTCATTTACCACGATGGCCACCTTGCCGGTTTCCGTCTTGTCGAAGCCGATAGTGCGGGCCAACTCCGTTACCGAACGGCGTACTTCGCCTCCCTGGCTCGCATCCGTAACAGGAATTGCGAACTGATTCGTGGCGATTGTTGATTCCTTAATTTCGGATTTTTCGCCCATCAAAAAACTTACCTCCTACTAGGCTCACTTCCATCTGATGATGCTTACCCGGGTGCCTTTTCCCACCTGGGAGTCGATCTGGAATTCATTTGCCAGCCTCCTTGCACCGCTAAGGCCGAGTCCTAAACCTATCCCCGTGGTGTAGCCATCTTTCAGGGCCAGTTCGATATCCGGAATGCCAGGCCCGTGGTCCTCAAAGGTCAGCCGGACCCCTGTATGGTTACTATCGGAGATGGCCTCGAGCCGGACGGTTCCACCACCGCCGAATACTACCGTATTGCGGGCCAGCTCACTGGCAGCCGTGACAAACTTGGTCTGGCTAATCAGGTCGAAGCCAAGTTCAATGACCCACGCCCGTACCGCTTGTCGGACCCGAATAACGTCTTCGCTGGATGTGATCGCAAGTGTCTCATGCCTGTTCACGACCGCGGCCATGTCTCGACTCCTTTGTTCCCGGCTTTAGCGAGGACTTCAGGGTTTCCATCCCCAGTTCCACGTTCAGGGCCGTGCGGACTCCCTCCAGGGAAAGCCCCAACTCCACCAGTGTCATGGCCACGGCAGGCTGCATCCCGACGACCACGGTCTCCGCATCAAGCAGCCTTGACATAGCGGCAATGTTTCCCAGCAAGCGTCCAGTAAATGAGTCCACCACATCCAGAGACGAGATATCGATCAGCACGCCGCGCGCCCCTGTTTGTATGATGCGCTTGGTCAGATCGTCCTGGAGTGCCAGCGCCAGGCGGTCATGCATGTCAACCTGGATGGTAATCAGAAGAAATTCACCCATTTTGAGAATCGGAATACGTTCCATGAACCCTCTCCTTTTTGGATTCTCGAACTATGCAGAGATCCTGAACCGATTATTGCACCGGCACAATGGATAGCCTAAGGCGTTCCATGGCTACTGAAATGGCATCGGCCATGGTGGCCTTGGTGATAATACCAGAGAGCTCCACACCCAGGGTGACGATGGTCTGCGCGATCTGAGGACTGATGCCGCTGATGATACATTCGGCGCCCATAAGACGGGCAGCACTGACCGTCTTGAGCAGGTGTTGCGCCACCAAGGTGTCTACCGCCGGCACGCCCGTGATATCAATAATGGCTATGGTCGAGCCGGTCTCAATGATTCTCCTAAGGAGTGTCTCGGTGACCACCTGGGTACGGGCGCTGTCGAGTGTGCCGATCATGGGCACTGCCAGAATGCCCTCCCAGAGCTTTACCACAGGGGTTGAGAGCTCCATAATCTCTTGCTGCTGGCGCATAATCACCAAGTCGCGGCTCTTTTGATATGTCTCCATAGTGTAGAGACCCAACTTGTCCAGCAAAACCGTGGCCACCCACACCTCATCGGCAAACCCATCGGAGTCTTCACCTACCTCCAGGCGCAGGCGGCTCAAGATAGGCTGCTTGAGGGAGAACACAAAGGTTGCCGTCTCTGTGGGAGTGAAGCCCAGCTCTGCTCTGGAGCGGGAAAGCCCTGCCAGCATCTCGCGCACCTTTGTCCATTCCGGTGCCTGGATGTCGGTGATATCTCCCCTTTGGGCAGCATCAATGAACAGGCCTATGAATTCTGCTGACTGATCGTAGAGTTCCTTCTCCTTCATCAGGTCGGACCGCAAAGTCAGTGCAGCCATCTGTTCCTTTATCCAGTCCTTGAGTACATCCTTCTGATGTTTTTTGAGCATTTCAGGAATTCTGCTCTTAGTGCTTTTTCCTCCTTTGGCCATTTCCTACCTCCTTTCACTTAGGTTTGTTTATAAGGTTTTTCAAGATGCCACTTCATTTTTAGTACCTAATATATGTTACTTACTACTATTACACAATAAATTGGGAAAAATACAAACAAAAAAAAGGCACATCTGTTTGTTATTATTGTTATTATTGTGTTTTATGGGACGACCCGCTCACACCCAGCAATCCGAGATCTAAAAGAGCGTGATCCCTTAATTCTTGATTGACATCCTCATTGTGACTATAGTTTCTCTATTGACTGCAGGTGATCTGTGCAGGTGATCTGCACCAGAGCCATGTTCGCATCAAGAATGTTCCCATCGCGTAATAAGCGGTAAACCTCGACTATTGTCTAATATTTCGATAAATCGTGTCTATTCGTTCAGATAATTCTATGCTTTTTATTATTTTTTTCTGCGCTCATGAGCATGCGCTACCGCTCCTCGAGTTTCACTAGCTCTTTTTCTCCCCGCTTACGTTTAACCGCTTCCCTCTCCAACTCCTTAATCCTTTTTTTCAGTTCTTCATAGGTTGGTTTTCTGGCCATTGGAACATCCTCCGGTGACAAAATTGCTGCACGATTTTGCAAGGGCAATTATCCCTGGCCCAGACCCCTGGCCCAGACCTGATTTGTCAGGCTCTGATGCAACGTATACAGTTAGTGAAATAGCACAATGTCAACAGCTTATACCAAACAAGTCGCGCCAGGGCGGGCTGGCATGCAAGGACTGAGTTTAATAGCTCCCGCTTAGAATTATTAAAGCGGCATTAGCTTGTTACAATCACGTCGCGCTCTCCCACCGGGGCGTAGGCCCCTATGGGCCGGAGGCCGAGGCGTAGGCTACGAGCCGGAGGTCAGGGCAGGGCAGGCCTATTATTCCTGTCCATTGTCCAAATCCTTCAAAAAACAGAAACCAAAAAATCCCTTATATTCACATGCCTTATTCCTTTGAATTTCCCGCCTGTCATCTCGTCCATAGAGACCACGATTTTAGTGAAATTGTCCTTGATTTCCAGAAGGTTGCCGAATTCACGGTCATGAACCTTCTGATCAGTAATCATATAAGCCACCTGCACGTAGAGCCTTTCCCCCTTTTTTTCACATGCAAAATCGATCTCTTTTCCCCCGATTCTGCCAACGGTTATGTAATACCCTGATCTTTTCAGGTGAATGAAGACAAGGTTTTCCAGTATCCTGCCGATATCGGCCTGCTGGTAGCCAACAATCGTATGTCTCAGGCCCAGGTCTTCAAAATAATATTTCTCACCGATCTCAAATATCTTTTTTCCCGCAATTTCCGAACGTTGCACCTTTAAGATAAAAAAGGCCGATTCAAGATGTGAAAGATAGTTAAGAACAACATTTGGTGAAATATTTGTTTTTTGGGATTTAAGAAAATCACTGATTTTTTTTGCCGAAACCAGGCTCCCTGCATTATCAGCCAGATATATGGTCAACCTCTCAAGAAAGGCGATATTTCTGATTCTGTGTCTTTTGACAACATCTTTGAAAAGGATCGTGTTATAGATATTCTTCAGATAGTCATAGACAACATCATCTTCCAGTTTTAAGTTGAACAGATAGGGGAGACCTCCGTATTTGATATATTTCAGGAATGCATCAGGATTATTTTGAAGCTTATGAAACTCTAAAAATTCTATATAGGATAAACAGAATACTTTTATCTCAATATAACGCCCGCTTAAATAAGTGGCCAGGTCCCCAGAAAGCAACCCGGCATTGCTGCCGGCGCAGTAGATATCATACCCGCCCTCGGCAGAGAGACTGCGCAATGCCTTTTCAAATTGATCAATATCCTGAATTTCATCAATAAAAACATAGCAATTCTTTTTGCCTTTGACCTTATCTTTGATATATGCCAGCAACGCCTTGTAATTATCTATAAAATCAAACTCATATAATTCTTTGTTGATGAAAATAATCTGTGCTTCGGGGTCAGAGGCGGTGACGACATCCATAATCTGAAAAAGGAGATAACTCTTACCGACTCTCCTCTGGCCTGTTATGACTTTAATGATATCCTTGCCAATATAAGGCTTTATCCTGTCAATATAATGTTGCCTGGTAATGTATTCCTTGATCATATATCAACCCCTTAAAAAGTTTTAAGTATAAATAAAACTATTTGGATATTAAGTCAATCTTTTAAATATGCATAAAACTCATGGGCCACTTTACCTTTCTTCACCTGCAATGAACTTAGCCCCGACATGTCGGGGAACTTTTTTGACAAGATTGACAGGATTAACAAGATTTTTTTATATTCTTTATATCCAGAACATCCCTGGCCCAGACCTGGCTTATAGGCTTAATAGGCTGATCCGAACACGTAGCATCCTATAGATTTAATAGGCTGATTCAAGCACGTCGCGCCAGGGCAGGCCCGTCTATCCTGTCTAAAAAAGGAAATTCCTATATTATCAAGTTGTCACAAGCGCCATTGATGTGTCTGTCACGATTCTTATTAACAGACCAACCCTTTTTTCAGTTCTTAAAAAATAAGTAAATATAGGATATGAGAGACAGCTAAGCTAATAAAAAGCCCATTACGTTATTGAAAAATATGGCATCTTTCATTTAGTCAACATCCACTTCTAGGCAGGAACGATATCAATGCGCTTATCGGACATATCTTCATCGTTTCAGACTGCGTATGCGAATCAAAGCACGGAGCAATCCCTGTGAACAGCATAGAGTGCTTTCTTTGTAGGGTATGCAAAAATCATGCATCATTTTAACGTAGGAATATGTGCTTAGATTTTAACTGGTTAGCTCAACAGAAGGGAAAACTCATCTAAAATGTATGTAATGTGTTCTATGGAGTGCATTACCTTATTATGAGGAATTAATTCCAGTCTTTATCCAGAACGACCACCCACCATTCGGCTCTTTAAGGACAGAAAAGGCCTCTCTGAGGTGTAAGAGGTGTACGCGAGGGTAGTAGCAATGTAATACGAGGTATGTGTCTTTCAACTATCCAGAAATCCCTCATTCCCAATACCTAATTCCCAATACTCCAGTATTCCATTACTCCAGTACTCCATTCCTCCAGTAAGTCCCATTGTTACTGCTGCGTCCTGAACTCTATCCGAACCCTTGTTCCTTCACTCCTGTCAAGTGTTATGGTGCCATCGAGTTGTTCTACCAGACTGATGACCAGTTGCATGCCCAGGGTCGTGGTATTCCTGAAATCAATTCCTTCTGGAAAGCCAATCCCCGTATCACTGACCGTGAGGATGAGGCTGTCTGTATTGGACGGGGTCATGGACACGGTAATGGTGCCGCCTCGTTGGTGTGGAAAGGCATGCTTTAAGACATTTGATACCAGCTCGTTGATGATTAACCCGCAGGGAATGGCAGTGGTGATAGTAAGGAAGATATCGGTGATGGCGATAGTGACCTTGATTTCATTACTGACTGTGTAGGTACTGAACAAAAAAGCTGTCAAGTCTTGGATGTATGCGGCAATGTCAATCCTTGCCATGTCTTCTGATTGGTATAATTTCTCATGGATCAGTGCCATTGCCCTGATACGGCTCTGGCTTTCTTGAAACATCGCAAGGGCGTCTTTGTCTTTAATATGCTGTGATTGAAGACTGAGCATACTTGAGATGACCTGCATGTTATTCTTTACCCGGTGGTGGATTTCCTTTAAGAGTATCTCTTTTTCTTTGAGGGAGGCCTGGATTTTTTCGTCTGCCTGTTTGCGGGCGGTGATGTCGCGGGACACGCCCATGACGCCCTGCACATTACCATGTGTATCGAGCAGTGTGGAGGCGGAGAGAAAACTGGGAAAGACCTCGCCGTTCTTTCGCCTGTTGAGAATTTCCTTCATACATTGACCTTTATCCATGGCAGTCTTGTGAACCTCCAGTCCTTCATTCGGATCTGCATAGAGGATATCCACCATGGTACCCGCAACATCCTCCCTGCGATAGCCAAAGGTTCTTTCTGCCGCTTTGTTAAACTCGACAACGAGCCGATTCATATCCACTGCAATGATCATATCAAGGGAGCTGTCAATAATGTTCCTTGTATATTCTTGCGATGCCTTCAAGGCATCCTCCGTCTTCTTGCGCTCGGTGATGTTTTCTGCAAGCTTTTTTTGCATCAGTATTTGTTCTTCAAATCGATCTTTCAATTCGCCATAGAGTCTGGCATTCTCAATCGCCATGGCGGCCTGGTATGCAAAGATATTCAGCAACAGTGTATCTTCCTCAGTAAAAAAGGTGCCATCGGCTTTGTTTATAGCCTCCAATACACCTATCAATTTTGTTTTTGCCTTAAGGGGGACGCAGAGGATGGATTTTGTTTCAAACCCACTTATTTTATCAATCTCTGGATAAAATCTTGAGTCCTCTCTAGCATCAGGGACTAGGGCAGGTTCTTCATGTTCAGCAACCCAGCCTGCGATTCCTTTCCCTGAGGGAAGACGAATATCAGTCAATCTATCACCCTTTGGCCCTGTGGGGACACTGAATACCAGTTCCCCGGTCTTATCATCGAGCAGCATCAGAGTGCTTGCAATTGAATTGGTCACTCGATTTGCATGCCCCATGATAAGTGCTAATACTTGAGCAAGATCAAGGGTGGAGTTGACGATAAAACCTATCTCTATGGTAGTTCCCAGTTTCTCACTTTCCAATGACTTGTATACTTCAACCATTTTATTCTGTTCTTTTAGGGCCTCCTCAAGTTGTTCCTTTGTGGCAAATCCCATATCAGTCAATATTTTTCCCAGCAACGGAAACCTATCTATAGCCAGTCGTGCTTGAGAAACTAGTCGGGCTCTTTTGAGTCGTTCTGGCACCGTTTTTTCTTCAAATATTTTTCTTTGTCTTTGGAGGGCTTCATCGACCTGTTGTCTTGTGACAAAGCCCATACCAATCATAATTTCCCCTAACAACTGTTTTAGTCTCATCAGTATTTCCCCCTATCAAGACTGCTCACATTTTATTTAAGCACGAGTTTTTAAGAGAAAAGCGGTTTCGCACCTTTTCCCTGACCTTATCTAAACCTACACCGGGATAAATTTTCTGACTTAATCTTGACTAAATCGTAAAAAGTCTTTTGTGAGCGATTTTGGCCACTTTTGGAAAAAGATTCATAAAATGCCGAGCGTTAAAAATTCCAAACTGTGTGAGGCCTTTAGGCCGAGTTTTTGGAATTTAGCGAAGCATTTCATGAATCCCAAAATGGCCATCATGAGCGAGTAAAAGGACTTTTTGCGAGAACATCAATCTTAGCTAACATTATACATATACCTGCAGATGGAAGGCCTTTCTATCGGAATCCTTGCCCACGAAATGGCGCATGCTGTAATTGATCATTATTTCGTAGTCCGGCTGCCTGGCAGAATCGCCGAAATATTGTGTCAGTATCTGGATAGGCAAATATCTTCAGGGGGCTTTTGATGTACGTTTCCCTTGAAGGTGGGTTTTTTAGGAAACCTCTGCTCCTTACTTTTTTCCAGATCTTTATAGAGAAACCTGCATTTCTCCTCACTCTCTTTTAACTCACTTTAGATCTCGAAATCTGTAGAGAGTTGTCTCAATGGTAGTATGTAGTTCTCTTTCCTCGAATGGTTTAAGTATATAGCCGAATGGCCCTGTTGTTTCTGCCCGCTGCAATGTTTTCTCATCCATATAAGCAGCAAGATATACCACGGGAATGTTAATATGATTACAAATTTTCTCCGCTGTATCTATACCATCCATATCCCCTTTTAAAATAATATCCATAATTACTAAATCTGGATGAATTTCCTCTGATTTGTTAATAGCTTCCTCTCCAGAAAGCGCAATAGCAGGAACATCGTATCCCAGACTTTTTAGCGTATTCTGTATATCCTTGGCAACAATGGCTTCACTTTCAACAACCAATATCTTTTCATTCGGCATTTTATTACATCCTGAATTCAGCAGATATTTATATTTTAAAAATCGTAAGTTTTTATAAAAGAAATAAAAATGACTGTCAAGGGCGATAGTATGGAAAATTATCGTAGCTCTTTTTTAGATTTTCAACATAAGTAATATATTGATTTAATGGAAATAATACCATGCAACCCCTTCAAATCCTTACTGGACATAGAAATATAGATCATAGAAAAATTATCATTGAATCCAGCCACTTATATCTTTATTTGATTACAGAAGCAATTTTAGCCACATTGTCAAACTTTCATTTACTTCAAAAAACTTTCATTTTTAGGTCCTCACGTTTTTTTCATTGCATTTTTTCCTTTTATAAAGGCAAAGATCAATGGCTTACATATTGGGCAAGAATATTGCTTATCTTTGGATAATTACACTGGAAAGAGCTAAGCTGCAGTAAAGAGATCCTTTTTTATTGAGGTAAGTGGTGAGAATAGTTTTTTTGAGTAACTTTTTTTATTTTATTTTTTGTGATATTTCTTTAACCTTAATCCAGAGCGAATGATTTGTAAAAATCAATAAGGTTCGTTTTCTTTAATGGTTTTTGAAAAAACTGCGTTGTGGACTTTATTTAAAGAGAAAAATCGAGAGCTCAATGCTCGCTAAGGCATAACCTGTTCCCAAAGGTTATAGTTACACGGTTTCAGGAAACATTTCTCCGTCACTGAAAAATCCTCTGCTTGACTTTTTTTAACACCTCCATGACTTTCTCAAACTCGGTTGATTTTTCAAAAAAGAAATCCGCCCACAGCTTGTCCGCGTCAATTTCTAAGGCGAAAAGGTTAGTATCGTCCGTTTTCCGTTGCAAATAACCACTGTATTGGCGGGGAATCGGACAGGGTCAAACCTCGACTATGGACTAATATTTAGATAAATCGTATGTATTCGTTCAAATAATTGTTTATCCTTTCGGATTCTCTTCTGAATTCGCTCATGAGCATGCGCTACTGCTCCTCACGTTTAACCACTTCTCTCTCTGCTTCTTTGACCCTTTGTTCCAGTTGTTCATAGGGTGGTTTTTTGCCCATTAGAAAATCCCCCGGGTTGATAGCGTTGCTTCACGATGTTATTTAAGGTTTACAATAATTGCCAAATAAAAGCCCCATCAGCTTCGTCAGTGAAACTAAGTGGGGTATCGATGGTACTTTCCAGGATGTCATCGGGAGTAACGGGCTTCTCGTTGAACGGTCACAGGTTAGAAGTGGGAAATGAGAGAGAGCAAGTGTTGTGCCATTTGACAACCTGTCGAGAGCCCCTCGGCCGTGAGCCCTTCGGCTGCGAGCTCAAGGTCGAGCGGCTCGGAGCCGAAAGGCCTCAAGGTCGAACGACCAGAAATCCTCAATCTCCATAGCGCATAGTATTGTTAGCTCACGTGTTTGATTGAAACATAAAAGCCACCATAAGGCAAGGGTCTGTTAGAGGTTTGACCCCGATTTTTTGAGAGCCCTCACAATGGTACTGTGCAGTTCTCTCTCATTGAAGGGTTTAATTACATAGCTGAAAGGCTCTGTTGTCTTTGCCCTCTTTAGCCTTTCCTCATCCATATAACCAGTAAGGTACACCACAGGGATATTAAAAAGATTACGGATTTCAGCAGCAGCATCGATACCATCTATTTCTCCTTTTAAAGTAATATTCATCAGCACTAAATCTGGCTTTATCTCCTCTGTTTTCTTAATGGCTTCTTCGCCAGACAAGACAATAGCAGGAGCATCAGATCCCAGAGCTTTTAATGTATTTTGTATATCCTTGGCGATGATGATTTCATCCTCAACAATCAATATCTTAGTATTTGCCATTTTATTGCTTTCTCTCTTTATATTTTCTTTTTCCAAATGTAATCGCAAATGTTGTCCCTTCGCCTCTGTTTAGATCGATGGTACTATGCTGTACAATGACAGAAGTTCAATAAAAAACAAGACTGGATTGTTGCCAGTAAAATACGGGACTAAAACACGTGTTAATTGATGGATAACAGGTGTGATCTAAGGTTTGCTTTTTTATTCTTTATGCTAAGCTTCTTCCTAATATTTCCTCTGTGAAACTCAATCGTCCGAGTAGATACATTCAACATTTTTGCAATCTCTTTTATGCTGCTACCATGCCTTACAAGGTTTGCTATCTGAATTTCTGCTGGAGTAAGGTTCAAATATTTGGAGGACAATCTGTGAGAAAATGGTGAGATGATGTCGTTTAGATTGGATTGCAGGATCCTTAAATAGGCTTTTTGCCTGGTATCCAACCCGCTTTTTTTCAATTTTTCCAGATACGGGACAATCAGTTCCTTTAGGTTGGATAAGACCTTTTCTTCAAGCTCTGTTTTATCTTCATCCCTTCGTTTCAACAAGACTTTCAGTGCGGTATTTACCTCCTCAAGTTTTCTGGTCTTGAGCTCCAATTCTTTCTCTTTCTCTCTCAGCATCTCCTCTGCCTGGTTGCGTTCGGTTTCTGGTGCTTGCAATTGAGTAACGCATTTGCACAATTCTGACAGTTTAGCAATGAGTTGCTCTTTTACTTTGGCTTTATCTTTCATTTTGAGTACCGTATATAATAATGCAAAACTATGTAGCTTTTTTCTGAATGATCAAAACCGGAAATTCCGTGATTGATTCCCTGAGTCAATTAGTTCCCCTTCTTCCTTACTGATAGGCCACAGAGGGATTGCATAAGTTTCCAAAACCTACATCAGGATCTACTGGATGGATCGAATACCCTTTATTGGCATCTCGGGTGGCATGTACCAGCTTAACCACTGATTGAGGTTAGGGTATTAAGATCCCCCTATCCTTGTTTGCTGACATCTAAAAAGTACCAACACCATTTCTCTCTCCCATGCCCGGTGCTATTTAGGAAGAGTCACTGCAAAATAAAAACGCCTTTGGGCATCCCTACCCAAAGGCGTCATACAAAGTAACCTTCGGCAACCCGGCTGTCATAGCCTTTCGGCTGTAGATCCGTGGTTTTGCGTCGCCGCCTTTCGGCGGGTTTGCCCTTTCGCGGTGTATCTATTTTTTAAAATAACTTTATGACTGATTTATCTGTTTGTCAGAGGAGAATCCGCGGCCTCCTGAAGAATCTACGTGCCAAAACATGAAAAATCAACAAAGTATAGATTATTCACGGCAGTCAAAACCTCAACCGCTCTCCCTTATACCTCCTGCTATTATTGCTCATCAAACCTTCGATCATAACTATCTGATATGTAACGCATTTTTTATGCCAATATATGAGCATTCCATATATTGTGGTATCCATTTGAATTCATTGCAATATCTGAGCAGGGGATAGATTGAAAAAATAAAGTGGGGAATACATTGTATAGCATTGCTGCCAAAAAACTCTGGCACGAGTTCCAGATATAATAATGGTCAAACCGCGACTATGGACTAATATTTCGATAAATCATATCTATTCGAGTTTTGAACCTATTTTTCTCAATCTCCTATAAACCCAGGTATTGATGTAGATTCCATGCCTTTTCTGACTAAATGCTCTATCATACCTTTTACAGGCTGTGCCATACTCTATTCATCGTTTTTGTAGACAACGGTTTGAATAATGTTCTCTGATTGAGAAACTGGAACAGCAAGTTCCATTATATAGAAAAAATCCATGCGTATATATTAGATAAGGAATAAATAGTTGCATCACAAAAAGGCCAGGAATGTTAAATTTTCAAACCCCACACAAACCCTGCATGCCACATTCAACAAATGTATTTCGTTTTCCCCTGTGTGTGTAAACCTCGAAGCCTATTTCCAATGCGGCAACACGCACCAGGGTGAGATTACGTGGGATTTTCTAAGCCGTTCCCTGCGCTCTCACCGGTTCTTTCAAAATACAAGGGAGTGTCAAAGGAAAGGGTCAGGCATTCTTCTGGACTTTTTTCTCCGATACCTGGCGTGTGCAATGGATCTATCCGTACAACCGTTGCCTTTGCCCTCATGCAGGCCTTTACATCCTCGGTTCCGGGCATATAAATGGTCAATTCAAGGGATTGACCTGGAAAATATCTCACGGTATTGTAGCTCATAACCCTGGCATCCTCACGAGAGATGCTCATCAGCACAGTCCTTTCTCTGCGCCTCAGTCCACCAGGGTCTTCGGTAACCAAATCCACTTCAAAACCAATGGCAAAATGATTATCATCCCTTTTTTCTTGCGTATTGCTCATTCGCTCTCCTTCAAAAACCTCTATGAAAAAAGTCAGGAAGCCGTTCACTGAAAGGCGTTGCTTCACTTCGTGATTAATCCGTAGGAATAATGATACATCTTTCTATTATATACGCGGTTGCCGTTTCTTATCTGGTTTACTACAAGGAACGTGCCGTTGGCTCCGTTTCAGTATTCGGATGGGTGAGCACCTCATTAACCAAATCTCTCATTCATATATGTGTTTTATGAGATCTCTCTCGCTATAGGTGAAATCAGCTGCACGCACGACTTCTGTTTTATCTACCTCTTCCTTGATTGCGACGATTTCATCGACACATTCCAGAAAGGTATCTCCTATGTTGGGATCAAAACTCTGACCCTGCTCCTTCTCGATGATGTCTACCGCCACCTCAATAGGATAGGGTTCTTTATACGGCCTCTTGGAGGTGAGGACGTCGAAGACATCTGCCAATCCCACAATCCTGCCAACCATGGGAATCTTCTCCCTGGAGAGTCCCTGTGGATATCCACTGCCGTTCCACTTCTCGTGGTGGAAAATCGCTATTTGTTCCGCAACTTGGAGGACCTCTGCCTTGGAATACGCAAGGATGTTTGCTCCTATGATGGTGTGGGTTTTCATGATGGTGAATTCCTCGTCGGTCAATTTACCGGGCTTCAACAAGATACTGTCCGGTATGCCGATTTTGCCCAGATCGTGCAGGGGCGAGGCATAGAGAATATTTTGCACCTCTTTTTTCGAGAGACACAGTTTTTCGGCAATTAACGCACTGTAGCGGCTCATTCGCATAATATGGTTGCCGGTTTCTTCTTCTTTATACTCAGCCGCAAGTGCGAGCCGGTGAATGGTGTCGAGAAAGGAATTCTGTAGTTTTTCATTGGCATCCCTGAGCTCCGAGATGGTCATGTTTATATCATCTGCGGATCGTATGAGTTGCTGGTTGGCGACCCCCAACTGTTTCCTGCTTTCCCTCTCGGAGCGAGAGAGTTTTGGGAAATCTTCCGCATACCTCATACGTTGCTCACGAGCAAAAGAATCGGAAAGAACCTGCTTTGTCTTCATGGGTGTACCTCTTCTCTTGTAAATTGTCTAATTGATTACGCCATTTCCTTGGGTGTGGTCAGAAGTATACATATATTCATAATAGCCCTTATGCCGCATACGATCTCAAGCGGACAAACTTCGAGTCCTTTGCTCTTAAATGAAGCATTAATCATGCCATTACGCGGGAGTAGCCACGTTTAAAAAAAAGGAAACTCTCAAGAGTGGTTTGGTGGAATGGGATTGCAATTGGAAAGAGAAAATAGAAAAAGGGTATGCAAAAATTATACATTATCTCAAATACTTGCAGATTACCTCGATTGTAGTTAGGGCAGGTAGCCTCTGCGTCCGGTATGGCCTTATTAGGCGAACACCCTCAATTCCCCTCATCATCCTGTCTTTCGATTGAATGCTAGAACGGTGATGGGAGATAATTCCCTAACTTGCTTTACATATTTTTATGGTCAAGTTTCCCTTGAAAAAAGCCAATAAGGGCTTAGTTCGCTCCGGTACGTAAGCATTTAAAATCGAGAATTGCAAATCGGCAATTCCTTCGTTACCCGAGAAAAGGCAAGAAGGTTGTTAATAATCTTCTCGGATTTTGCCCCCATTTTCTCCGGAATCCGTCACATTCCTGGAATGCTTCCACCACCTGCACCTCCGGATCCCGCAAATTTTATGCTGAAATCATCAAAAAATTGATCATTTGATGCGTTACTGTCATAATAGCCATGCAACCCGATCTCATCCGGTCTATTGGTGCCAAAATTCTCAGATGTGATTGATGAATCAACGATAGGTTGAGTATTTGTATTCCATGCCACCGGATTAAAATCGGCATAATTCCAGTTAATCGTATTCCTGGGATAACTGGCTGTTCCCTGAATGTATCCTGAAATATGGTTTTCCCTTGACCCGCCAGCCCCCGAGAATTGCTCATCTATTTTTACGATAATTGTTGACCAGTCCTTTAAATTACCTCCGTCGATCACTCCGTCGGAAGCATCCAGTTTCTTGTAATCCAGCAAGGTGTAGTTCCCGGAAACCTTTTTCCATAGAGCAATACTAGGAGACCCATCCATAAGAATATCGAATGAGGAGGGAAGGTCGTCAATCCAATCAGGTCTCTGATTATCATCACGGCCAATGGATCTGAAAAAGGAAATTCCATAGTAGTTATTGTCATCAACATATCTGAATGACTGGCCGAGCATATAGTGGTCACCTTTATTTCCCTCTGCATCTATTTTGATCTTTACCTGTAGCTCATAATCTAAAAGTCCATTAGCGCCGGACCATATACTATCAAGATCGGGTATGTTTGCACTGTCCTGCCAGTTGAGGCTGATAGCAATCTCTTTTCCTTTAAGGTTTATAGCGGGTTCGTGATCAGCAGGGCCTCCACCTTTAATTGAGGCTTCATTGCCTTCAACGTTCCAATTTTCGGCGAATGTATCTGGATCACCCTGTTCTGTAAAGCCTTGACTGTCATCCACATTATCACTACTTCCGCCCGGTAGAAATCCTAACACCGCAATACGGGTAAAGGTAGTACTTGTCGCCATGGAACCCCCCGGGGCAAACGTGCCTGTGGATATGATTCTAACGCAGGTGTGCATTACGATCTTGGTATTGGCCTGTTGCACCGAAAAAGAGAAAGCCTTGCTGGGATTTCCTAATACAGAGATACCATTCAAAGTATTGGTATCGCGATCACGGTAGGCATAAACATTTGTAGTATCACCTTCCACCTCAAAGGTTCCGTAACGAGGTGGAAAGATGCTGCTCCCATTGGTGATGGTTAGCGTGTTGTCCCCATTAGACACGGTTTTGGTTTCTGAAGGGTAACCGACCGGCAGTATATTGGTTCCCTGATTCAGATCTGCTTGAAGCCCGCCACCGGAGAGTTGAAAGGTGAAATTCCCCCCACTTTCAATAACACTTGCGTAGTTGTAGTATTCATACCCACCTGCCCCAAAAATGGCCAGAGTTCCGGATGTAGGCACGGTAAAGCCGTCTGGCTGCGACCCGGGAAACGCAGCTTCAAGGCTCGTGTTTCCAACAAAACGGGCTGTTGTGCTTTTAAAATAATAAGGATATATGCCGAGAGTGAACTCTCCTTGGTTATCAAGAAGCTCGAGGGACTTATTATGCAAGGATTCCAGTGTACTATTTTTGGCTCCCTCGGTACCGGCATTCTTGTATTGGCCGGTAGCGTACCTATAGCCCGATTCTGCGAGATAACTGGCTCCTGTTGAGGCATAGGTAGCCAGGTTGCTGAAAGTTGAAGTAGTAGTAAAGGATAACATCGCCACGCCGAGAGAGGCAAAAATAACCATGGTGATGATCAGACTGATAAGAATGCCGCCCTTTTGACTCGATCCTGCAATCCCATCATTCATTCCAATTGATCGGACCATTATATCTACCATTTCTTCGGGTGTTAATCATGTTTAAGAATGTGAGAGTTCCCCCACTGACCCCTGTCCGGTTGAGGATCAATTCAACCTTGACCGCATACAAATCAAGAACGCCATCTGAAACAGCCCAACTGTCACTTCCCGTGGAATCCTTATAGTATTCAAGAGTAAAGCTATTGACCTCGTCAATAAGTACAGATCCTGTGTTTTCATCAGGAAGGGAAGACCCATCAACTATCTTTATTTCATCACCAACCAGTGCTATACCTCGGAAAAAAGGTAAGGAGTCATAACCGGGCCTCACTGAGTAGATTATGGAGCTTGATGTGGCATTAGTCACACCGGTCAGATTTTGAAATTCGAGCCTTAGCCTAGTTATGGCAAGTGGTGCTTTTTCAGATAGTGCGGCGTTTGTCTTGGTGAATACATACCCATCCACTCCTTTTACAATGGCCATACCGGCCACTGCCCCCATAATCCCTAGTAGCACCAAGGAAGCAATAACCTCAATCAGTGTAAAGCCGGCCTGTCTGCTCAATCCTTTATTTCCTAAAAAATGTTATTTGGTAAAAAGTGCAACAATCGTCTGTTCATCCTTGGTAATAGTAATCTTCAGAATCGTATCGCCTTCCCCTTCAGATTTCTCTCTATTGGTGCCGGGATCAAATGCAATATATTTGGTCTCCCATGTATATTCACCGAAATAGGGGTCATTTCCTTGTTGATTGCCGTTTTTCACGTCAGTTCTCAAGTTAGCCAGAGGAGCTGCGGTTTCTGCGGTTAACTTGTAGTGGGCAGTTATCTTCTCCATTACACTTATGAGAGATGCCCTGTCCTGAGCCATAACCAAAGCCTTTCCACTACGTGTAATGTTGGTTCCCATAAGCTGAATTAGTATGGCCCCGAGGATAGAGGCCACGATGAGTGTAATGAGCACTTCAATTAGGGTAAATCCCGTTTGATTTTCATTGGATTCAAGGGGCGTCTTCATTGAATAAAACCCGTGTTCTTACTGATAATGATCTTTTCGGATAGACCTTCGAATTGGACTTTGGTCGTCCTCACATCATTGGTTTGCGGTTTTGTGGCCTTTTTATTGGTATGCGGTATACCCCAGGAATCGAAAGAGAATGTTCGTGAGTTCTTATTTATACTCATTCCGCCGGGAAGGGTTAGCGTATATGAATCCTCTCCCGGCAGCATCACTTTGCTATTGTAATTTCCATCCCGGTAAAGGAAATATGAGGTGGCATCATGGAAACGAATTCCCCAACTCACAGTGGAATTCATTGCCCGCGCTTGCGCATACCTGATATGGCTCTTTATTATCTCGGTCTGTGATTTCAGATCATAAGCAGATGTTGATGAAATGCGGGATACAATAACCGCGCCAATAATCCCTATGACGAGCAAAACCACTATAATCTCAATCAGTGTCAGGCCCCGGTCGTTTTTCATGGAATCTCCAATGTATCAAGACGCCTTTTGCTTTGTTTATGACGTCAGAATGGACGAATGGCATGCTGGAATGTTGGTTTCTAAAGGAATTTTGTTAGTTATTGATTTTGTAACTACGGTGTCAAGATAGATTTTATCAATAACCCACTATTCCAATATTCCAACATTCCAATTGTGAGCGAAGCGAACCCACTGGTTTCGCTTATCATTATGAAGGTACGTTCCAGGCACCCGTTGCATTATAGCCTGTGTCAGTACCACGTTTAGAAATAGTAATATCTACTTTGTTAATCGTCGCCTTTAATTTTACGGTCCATACATCAGGGGTAACCCCAACATCTTTTTCTGTATCTTGCGCAAACCCAGCTGCAACAATAGCCTGCACTCCAGAAGGCGCCGTACTATTTGTAATATAGTAGTTAGCATAAGCAAGATTCAGTGTTGATTTCATTTCAGCTACTTGTCCTTCAGCCGCTTTTTTCTTTGCTGTTGTCGTGAGGTCTATATATTTGGGTACTGCAACTGCTGCCATAATCCCAAGCACAATCAATACGGCAATAATTTCAATCAGTGTAAAACCCTCTTCCCTCCGTAATAGATTTTTTTTCTTTTTCATCTTTAATTCCTCCTTTGGTTTAAATAATTAAACGTCTCGGAAATTGTATAAATCATTGAAATAAAATGTCTTTTAAGGTAGTCCTCTTGTATAGCATCCACATGGAATAATGGAATGCTGGAATGCTGGAATATTGGGACTAATGGCGGAAATAAACCTTTTTAATTGTAAAAAATCCTTTCCTTCAACTTCGTTCAGGACAAGCTCACCTCATTATTCCATTACTCCATTACTCCATTATTCCATTATTCCAATTAGGGTGAAGCCCTAAGTTCATATAGCGAACTAGTTTCTAATTATGCATATTTTGTGCCAATAATTCATTGTCATGAAAGGAAGTTTTTCTTTTACCCGAAGTTCTTTTTTTTATCCAATAATTCCGAATGGTTAGGATGTATTTTGCTCATACGATGATACTGGATACTTGCCTCTTGATACCAGTTGATTTATATGGCCTTCATCGAAAGCCTCCAAAGGATGTAGATTCATCCTCAATTTTTGTTGATCTTTAAAACCTACGTATCAATGCTGTACTTTTTGATCCTGTGCCAGAGGCTCCTTTGGTTGATCCCCAGGAACTCAGCGGCCTTCACCTGAAGGCCATTTGCTCTGTGGAGCGCCTCAATAATCATTCCCTGCTCAATTTCAGACAACTGTTCATCTAACGACAATCCTTGTGATGCACTCATATCAAAACTATTCAGTGTGCTAATACTATTCGCAGGCAAGTGATATGGTTCTATGGTCCCGTTTTCACACATAACAGCGGCTCTCTCAAGACTGTTCTGGAGTTCCCGGACATTGCCTGGCCATGAATATTTCATAAGCAATTGCAAGGCCTGTGAAGAAACCCGTGCTGACTTTGTACCATTCTTGAGGAAGTGATCCACCAAAAGGGGGATATCCTCTTTCCTCTCTTTTAGTGGCGGCAGATGGATTGGGAAGACATTAAGGCGGTAATAAAGATCTTCTCTGAACCTGCCCTCCTTCACAATATCTTCAAAATTCTTGTTGGTGGCGGCAATGAATCGAACATCAACTTTTATAGATCGAATGCCACCCACCCGTTCGAATTCCTTTTCCTGAAGCACCCGAAGAATCTTGGCCTGGGTATTCAGGGGCATATCTCCAATCTCGTCCAAAAAGATGGTGCCTCCATTGGCCAATTCGAATTTCCCCACTTTTTTAGTGCTGGCCCCGGTGAAGGAACCCTTTTCATGGCCGAAGAGCTCGCTTTCCAGGAGCCCTTCAGGAATGGCCACGCAGTTGAGTTTTACCAAGGGCCTATTTTGACGAAGGCTATGCCTGTAAATACTTGTGGCCACAAGTTCCTTTCCTGTGCCGCTATCCCCCAAGATAAGAACAGTGGAATCCGTAGGTGCAACCTTCATGATCTGACTCAATATACCGCGCATGGCTTTGCTTTGGCCGATGATCTCGGGAAAGTGCTGGTGGGCCTCTATTTTGCTCAGGACATTGGTGACCTGCTCAAAGACATGGGCAATCCCTTCTAGTTCGTCCCGGGGCTTTCTATTATTTCTGCCATGATTCGATCTCGCAAGAGCAGGGAGCTGCTTTGCCTTTCTCATAAACTTTTTAACAGGCCTTAAGATAAGGTAGGTTATCATAAGGCCACAGAAAAAGGCCACAGTGCCAACGATTAATGCCCAAAAAAATACAGGCCACGTAATATCGAGTTTCTGTTGCATACAATATTCAGTGATCCGATAGGCCCCAATGGATGAAAGAGTAGCGAGCCCGGCAAAGATCACCGGTATTATGATATAAAGCCTGATATGAAAATGTTTCTGTTTCATCATAAGAATAGTGGTCAGTTGTTGTCCTTAGTGTTTAGACTTTTAGCTTTGAGCCTTCAGCTTTCAGCTTAAATTCCTCAATTCCTCAATTTACAATTTACTTCACCATCTTGGTCAGGTCCCACATGGGCAAGAATATAGCCAAGGCAAAGAAACCCACCACCGCAGCAAGCCCAACCGTAAGTATGGGACCGATTGCCTCAGAGAGTCTCTTCATGGCATAATCTACCTCATCATCGTAGTGCGCCGATATATCGCGGAGCATTTCATCCAGCCTGCCTGATTCTTCTCCAATGGCCACCATATTGATTACCATGGGAGTAAAATACCGAGCGGATTTCAGCGGCCCGGAGATGCCGCGCCCTGCCTCAATCTTTTCCCTGATCTGTTCAAATTCCCGTGAAATGGCGGCATTCCCGATGGTGCCGGACAGTATTGTCAGGGAGTGAAGCACAGGTACCCCGCTGGTGTGCAAAATGGCAAAAATGCTGGCAAATCTGGACATGGCGGCCTTTATAAAAAGGGGGCCGATAACGGGAATCTTTATAAATAAAGAATCCCTAACATACCGGCCTTGATCCGTCCTGAAATAATAAATCAGAAACACAATGCCGCCGATTGCCGCGCCAAGAATCAGAAACCAGTAGGTGACCAGGGCATGGTGCATGAGCAAACATATTTTCGTTGGCAGAGGAAGATTCAGCCCTGCACGAAGAAATATCCCTACGAATTTGGGGATGACAAAGGTCAAAAGCACAAAAAAGGCGATGCCCAGAAAGATAAGTACGATCGCGGGGTATTGGAGGGCGGATTTGATATCCGACTTGATCTTATGCTCATGCTCCAGGATATATATCATCCGGTCTATAATACTCGGCAGTGCCCCGCTTGATTCCCCGGCCCGAATCATACTACAGTATAGAAGCGAGAATACTGTGTGGTGTTTTCTAAAAGCATCATAAATGGTGGAGCCTTCCTTGATGTCCAGGGCTATGTAGGAAACAATTTTCTTAAGCCTTATATTTTCGGTCTGGTTTTCGAGCACCTGGAGGAGAGTGAGTATGGGCACTCCTGCCTTGAGCATAGTTCTTAACTGTTTGGTGAAAAGGATCAGATCCTTGGTCTTTACTGGGGTCAATCTCTCCTTGATAGAGGCCCAGGTGGCCCCCTGTGAGTTTTTGCCCTCCTCTTTGACCTTGGATGGGATTAATCCCCGCTCAGTCAATATACTGGTCACCATTTCAAGAGAATCGGCTTCAATCACACTGGATACGGTATTGCCGCTTTCGTTTATGGCCTGGTACGCAAATTTGGGCATTGTATCAGGTATCCTTTTTTTGATGATCCTTCGAGTAAAGGTTGATAACCAATCGGTGGGGATCATTCATTGAGAAACAGTCGAGCTTCACAAAATTCTCAGGAAGACCTATCCTCGCATTCAGGTCCTTTCCTATTGTTTCTATCTTGACCCAAGAATCGAATGATTTGTATTGGCGAAATGAGGGCAGTTTGGTTGTCACGCCTTTGAGCCAGATAACAACCTCGTTCGCCTTTATTATGGGCTTTTCAAATTGGATCTTTTTTTCGAACTGAAAGACTATGCTCGAATAAACTTCGTGACTTCCTCCCCTTATTGTGTCCAGGGTGACCATGGGAGCGGATACCACTTCACTGGAAAGGGTTTTAGGGATGCGTGCAACAGCTGCTCTCTCAGGTGCCGATGAAGGAATCGCGCCCATTAGATCAATCGCTATTTTTGCACGGTAAACCTCTTTTTGAGTGAATGCCATGCTTGGGTCCTCCCCTTTCCATGTTTTAAGGACCTTCAGTTGCTCAGGAGCTAATCCTAGCATGAGTGCTGCCGCAGCTAAACCAGTCAGGGCTGCTATTGTGGCCCATTGCCATCTTCTTGGTTGCTCCTGGAGAGACCTCTTCGCACAAGAGCGGGCTACAAACCATCCGGCCTTGGAGCGTTTTTGAATGATCAAGGATAGAATCATCTTGTGGCACAGATGGATAATCTTTCTCGGATATCCCTGCGTGGACCTATATACGGACCATATGGCCGGATAACTGAAAAGCGAAGGCCTCTTCTTACCTTTCGCAGCCTGGTCAAGGCGAAATTGAATCATCATCCTCGTATCCCGGAAATTCAGGGGATCTAAAAAGTGACAGAAATTGATTCGATCGGCAAAATTGGGATATTTTTTTAGTGCCTTTTCAAATTCTCTTTGTGCAAAGATAACTATCTGTAGCAACTTATACTCATTGGTTTCGTAGTTAAGAAATTCCCTCAATATCTCCAGGCAGTAGTCAGGAAGTTTTTGCCCCTCATCAATAATCAAAGCAACAGTCTCCCTCTCATCAACACCCCGGCGAAAGAGATAGTTCTTTATGCTCTCCTTCAGCTGCCACTCGCTGGTACCAGTTTCGGGTCGGCATTCGTTAAACATTGTAGCTACAGTGGACAAGAATTCCAGTGAGCTGCTAAAATATGGATCAAGGATGAGATGGGTCTCCAGCTTCTCATCAGCGGCGAATTTACGGACGAGCTGACGACAGAGGGTGGTTTTTCCTATCCCCACATCACCGATTACTACATTCAAGCCTCTTCGCAAGCGACAAGAGAGCTCAATTTTTTGCAGGCATTCCACGTGTTGCCGTGCCCCGTAAAAGAACTCGGGGTCTGGTGAGTTGGAAAAAGGTTCCTTGCTGAGGTTTAAGATTTTGAAGTATTCCATTTCCCTTATCAATTTCCTGGCTTTTCAAAAGGGGTCCCCTGGGAAACCGGGGATTGTTCAGCTGGCGCCGTTTCCTCCATGTTTTTCTCAGGACTCTTCAACTGGGAGAGCATTTGTTTTTTCAGGATATGCGGTGTGATGAATATGAGCACCTCCTCCATCTTATCGCTCTTATCCTCTGCTTTAAAAAGATATCCCAAAAGAGGGATATCCTTGAGTCCTGGTATTCCACTTTCGGAATCGAACCTTCTCTGCTTGGTAAGCCCTGAGATCACAATTGTCTCATTATTCTCAACGATGAGGGTTGTTTCCGTCTGCTTTTTAATGATAAAGGGATTCCCATCCACTGTCCGTGAAGTATCAACCTCATCCTTTTTTACCGCTATCTTCATCTTCAAATTTCTTCCATCGATCACGTGAGGTGTGATCTCCAGGCGAAGAACGGCATCCTCAAACTTGACCTCTCTATTGCCCTCAGCGTCAGTAGATACATAGGGAACCTTCTCCCCGTTTTCAGTGAAGGCCATTTGGTTATCAAGGGTGGTAATGGAGGGGCTTGAGAGGATATTGAGATCGCCATCCTCCTGAAGTGCGGAAAGCTGAACATCTAAGATACCCCTCCCTATATCCCCAACCACATACCCTAAGGTCAGGCCGGCCTCTCCGAGACTGGCCGGGAAATTGGATGCCATTCCTGAGGTAGGATCGATACCCTGGTTCAGCGATTGCCCAAGGATATCTCCTGTGTTCGCCCCGGGTGTGACCCAGTAGTTTCCCGCATGGTATAACCCACCCCACTGAATCCCCAATTTACGGGCCGTTTCCCTGTTCGTTTCAACGATATGTGCCTCTATCAGGATCTGGGGTGTAGGTCTATCCAGATCTTCAATCAGGGGAATCATCTTCACAATATCCTCCATGATGGCTTGAATTACCAGAGAGTTCGTATGCTCATCCACCATTATAGAGCCTCTCGGTTTCCCCTCTTTGTCTTTGGTCAGGAATTCTTTTAGATTCTCCTTGAGCTTACTGGCATCTGCGTAATTGATAGTTACAATCCTTGTGAGCAATGGCTCAACACGTTTTATTCCCAACTCTTGTGCCTTACGTTTCTCCTGAATGGCATCTAACTTCAGGTTGTTCTCCATATCTTCAATAGTCGCCACACGGATGATATCGCCTTCCCAGGCATAGGCAAGCCCATGTGTACGCAGGATACCTTTAAAGACCTGGTTCCATGGTGTGTCCTGTATGTTTACACTCATTTCGCCCTCTACATCGGATCTTATGAGTAGGCTCTGATCGGCAGCCCGCGCCAAGGCCCGGATGAGGGTTATTATTTTGACTTTATGCATTTTAAGGCTTACTTTTTTGGTAGGGAACAACCTCCCATGCGTAGCCTTTGCCTCTTCCTCCAGGGCCTTCAGCTCCCTTACCCTTTCAGGAAGTTCGATTTTTCGTTTTGTAGCGGATGGTGAATGCCCTTTAGAGCTTTCAGCCATAAGCCTCCATTTCTCAAAAAAGGGGTCTCTTTTTGTGCCCTTCTTACCGGCACATCCTGAGAAAATCAGTATTAAAAAGAGAGCAAAAACCAACCATAGACATTTTTTGTTCTTCATAGCTGGTATCCTCTAAAGCACCTCTTCTACAATAGGAACAATGATTGTTTCCTTTTTTCCTGTACCCCTAACAACCACCTTCGATGCCTCAATTCTTTCAATAAAACATCCACCTAATTCCAATTCTTCGCCTGTTTTATATTCTCTTCCATTAATGATGGCTATCTTTGTATCACCCAATTCTACATATCCTGTGTACGTGAAGCTTGCCTTTTGTGTTGATGAGTCAGCCCACTTTGGGGCCTTCGGTCTTTTCTCCGGTTTTATTATCTCTAAAAAAGGATCGCTGCTCCATTCGGCCTCAGCCTTGGTTATAATATAGGTTTCGCTTTCTGACAGGTTTTCCCTGGCCACGCCCTGGATTACCTCAGCAATCAGATTGTTGAGCCCCTTCAGCTCAGCTCCATTATCAACAGAGGAGGTCTTTGATGGGGAGGACAGAAAGACTTCATAGATGCCGAAAACGGCCACGAAAAACACAATGACCAGAATCACCTTTTCCTGTTTTGACATTACGGCCTTCTCCTTTTCCCCTCTCGCCCGCTCACTTCGGTCACTAGAGCCCACTGAGATAAAGTTTCCGGCCTGATCCGCCTGAGGCGGAAATCAGGCCAAAAAATCAGTCCGCCACAGATATTGATAGGCCTAGTTATGAACTCTTGGTAATGCATAACAATAATGTTCTGATAATCATTTTGTATCCATATCCCGCAAAAGCGGGATGTGAATTTAGTTGAATTCCTCTCTCAGAAATTCAACTAAGACCTCTGACCCTCTGTGTGCTCTGTGAGAGACAGAAACGCTCCTCATTTTTCCAATGCAAGCCAGAGTTTAAGCCAAAACTCCTTTACCCCTGTTGCCGGTTGGATTCGAATCTCCTCAATGTGCTGCAGGCAGGGCATTCCACCTACCTGGAGCAAGAAATTACGAAAATTGAAAAAATCTCCCTTCATGCGAACATCTATGGATAAAAGCCCGGAATCTTTGACCAATGATTTGACATCCGGGACAATAGTTACAAGACTCAGATTGCTCTTCCTGGCTATCTCCTCAAAGATAAATGAAATCCCATCCATTTTTTCACGGTCAAGTTTTCCCTTCTGGGGAAAGGGCAGGATTCCCTGTTTTGCGGTACTCACTTTCTTTAAAAGATCTTTATAAACGGGAAAAAGTATCTTCTGTTCTTCTATTTGGGTCTCTATCCCTTTTATTTCCCTATCGAGGCCGGATAAGTACTTTTGATAAGGATAGATAGCCAGAAGGAAAAAACCTATAATCCCCCCGGCACATATCAAAAGATACAGCAAACTCTGCGTCGGGAACCTTGGTAACCCTTTTTGTTCCATATCCTCAAACCAATTTCATGTGCACCGTAAAGTGGAGCACCTTTTTTTTATCGTGATAGTCAACAGTGCTCTTATGAATACTGGGTTGGCTGAAAAGAGGAGTGTTTTGCAGTTTTACCAGATAGGTTGCCAAAGAGGCACCAAGCGTCTGTTGATCACCAAATACAAAGCCTTCAAGAACTACCGTTTTTGCGGGAAGCTTGTCTTTTTCGCCTGAAATCCGGCCTAGGTTTGCCGTAATATTAAGCAAACGAATATTCGATGGGGTCATCTGTGATATTTCTCCGATAACTGCCATCCCCAGGTATTCCTTGCTATACTCCTTGAGGCTTTGACTGTTCCGCTTGGCATTGGCTGCCAATTGGAGGATAATACTTTGATTTATACAGGGACTGTATTGTTCCACCTGCCGACTAAGGGCAATTGCCTTAGCCTTTTTCCCCTCTGCGATGCGCCCTTGCCATACTACAATGCCTATGCAAAAGATCATCATAAACACAAATGCGGCAATGATACCTCGATTGGTATGGGCAATTCTTGCGAGCTGTTCTTTCTCTCTATAGGTGAAGATGCAATTAAGGGTGCGGAAGCTATTGGATAGGGCCATACCCACGGAATGGGCAAAGGAGGCCCTCTCAGACATTGAGCTGGGGGTTGAGACCTCGCCAATAAATCGGCTTCCGGTGGCAAAGGGATCGATGATCTCGCTCGAAAGCCCTATCTGCTCGCTAATATAGTCAACCAACCGCTCAAAGACACAAATCTCACCGGATAGGTAAATCTTGCTAATGCTCTCATTGCCCAGTTGTAAAGAATAATGCTTTAAGCTCCTCTCTATCTGACTGACCAATCTCTCGAGGGCCGGGAGGATCATCCTGAATATCTCCTCCTTCTTGAGGTCAAATCCTGGGTCGGACTTGGTCAACGGTGGGCAATTAGGAATGAGGCTGAAGAGTATCTTTCTGGCATAATCCATCTCTATTGGTGCTTCTATCTCTAAGGTGCCCGGAATGTCACTTTTTTGGGCATGGCCCAATCCTTCCCTGATGCCTTGGATCAGGCTGTTTATTCCCACCTTGATCCCTCGTGTGAATACGAGGCTTCCGGAGAAGAAGATATCGATACGGGACCAGTCTCCGCTTATGTGAAGACTTGGCACGGTGTCCTCACCGGTTTCTAACCAATTGGTACGCAACAGGTTCTGTATGGCAAAGGGGGCAATGGATATACCGGTTAAAGGAAATCCGCTCCTGGAGAAGAGTTCTTGAAGCTGTTCTATCTCATTCCTCGGGGCGGTATACACCATAACTGATGTCTTTTGAATACCTTCTTCAGTAACGTCACCAAGGATCTCAAAGTCGAAGACACTTTGCTTTTCATCAAAGGAGATTTCCTTTTTGGCTGTCCAATAAACAGCATTGGCAACCTGTTTTTTGGGAACTTTAGGTATTCGAGTATGCCGAATCTCCACCTTCGCAGAGGACAGGAGACACCAAAGCTCGGATTTTCTTGAAGAACTACAAAACCCCATCAGGGTGTCATTCAAGAAGGTGGCGAATTCATGGTCTTGTTTAGGGATTTCAGGATCAAAGGGAACGCTCGTATAACCCAGAAGTACCCATTGTTTGTCTGAAGACTGTCTTACCTTCACCAATTTCAGTTCCTTGTAACCAAAATCAACACCAACCGTAATGCCCTTTTTCTTTAGTGGCCAGGCCTTCATTAAGGCCGTTTTCAGGCTCTTTGGAGGGTGAGGCGGTGCTACACTATCAGGATACTCAACTTCCGTATTGTCTTCACTTCTGATCAACTCGAGAAGTTTTTCAGTGGATGATATTTCGTCTTGTGTCGCCACTATAGATCTCCGGGAAATAGATACTTGATATTTGAAACTTGAAACTTGAAACTAGATATTCCATTCACACCACTTATTTTGTACTTTTAATGAACGCATTTAATTTAGGTCCCAGTTCATCGATTATAGTTGAATATTTTTGAATTTCATTCTCTTGTATCACTTTTCGGCGGATGAGCTTGCGCAGCCAAGCCTTCGTTTCCTCAAATGAACCCCTCGCATAACGGTAGAATAGTTTTCTGTCAGCAGGGGTATAACGCCCGTATCCCTCGGCGATATTAGAAGCAATACTATCTGCTGATCGGATGATTTGGTAACCAATGGTTTGCTGAACTTTCTTTGGCCAGGTATCAAAGCCATACCAAATGAGATCTGAAATATCTTCCGACAGTTTGTAAACATCCAGCTCATGAATTCCTTTCATTCTCAGCCCTCCTAGTATCAAATTTCAAGCTCGCCCTGGCATCCGGCTCCGCTTCCAGCCCGTAGGGTCTGGGCCAGGGTTTCCAGTTTCCAATTTCAAGTTTCTCTACGAGCCGGAGGCCAGTTTCAAGTTTCGAGTTTCAAATTTCAATATTCAATCACATTATTCCTCTCCTGTTATCCTCACTACCTCCTCTATCGTCGTAATCCCTTCTTTCGCCTTTATGAGTCCATCTTCCAAGAGAGTTTTCATGCCCTGTTTCCTCGCAGCTTCCCTGATCTCAGCCTCAGAAGCCTCCTTTCCTATCAGAGCCCTAATATCTTCAGTAACCATTAATATCTCAAAGATACCGATCATACCTCTGTACCCGATACCGCCACAAAAATCACACCCTTCTCCTTTGTAAAATGTGGTATCTGGAGAGATCCCCAAGCTTTTCAGTACATAGTCATCTGGCTGGTATTCCTTCTTACATCTCGGACAAATTCTTCTTATGAGTCGCTGCGAAAAAGAACATCTAAGGGCAGATGCCATGAGCGGTGTCTCGATCCTCATCTCATGAAATCTTATAATGGCACCCACCGCATCGTTGGTATGAAGGCTGCTTATAACTAAATGACCTGTTAATGCTGCACGTATTGCAATTTCCGCAGTCTCTGAATCCCGTATTTCACCAACGTAGATGATATCAGGGTCCTGGCGTAGGATAGCCCTGAACGCACTGGCAAAGGTAAGACCGGCTTTAGGGTCAACATTGCTTTGCACTATTCCCTCTATTTCATATTCAATGGGATCTTCTAAGGTTATGATATTTCTGTGTTCCTTATTTAACGCATTGATAAATGAATAAATTGTCGTTGTCTTCCCGCTCCCGGTGGGACCGGTGCTCACGATGATTCCCTTTTGGGCATTAATCAAATCCTTAAAGGCAATTACATTTTCATCTGATAAACCAAGCTCTGAAAGGGTAGGGATTCCCTTGCTTTTATCAAGGATCCTTAAAACAATATTTTCTCCATACATAGAAGGAAAGGTAGAGGTACGAATATCGATGCTACTATCCCTCATGATAAGGCTTATCCTGCCATCCTGCGGAATTCTTCGTGTGGAAATATCCAGCCTCGACATGATCTTTATCCTGGATAAAATTGCAGAGCTTAGATCCTCCGGCAGGCGACCCCTATCATAAAGAAACCCATCAATTCGGAACCGTATTTCCATAAAATCTTTCTTCGGTTGCAAATGGATATCCGTGGCACCTTCCAGAATCGCCTGGGCGATATAGCTATTGACAAGCTTGATAATTGGTGCCTCGGACGCCTCTTTCTTAAGTTGCGATTCAGTTAGTCGCTGAACATACTCCGTCGCTTCCTCTTTTTCCGTCTCCGGCACCTTAAATTCCGCGGCAAGGTTTTCAATGAGCTCCTTTCTTGAATCTCCAACGCCGTACCACTGATCAATCGCTGCATTGATGCTCTCCTCAGAGGCTATGACATCCTCAACGAGGCATTGAGACAGCGCGGAAATTTCGTCAATTGCAATGATGTCAAGCGGGTTCGACATGGCGACAGTTACAACATTTTCTATCTTGAACAGGGGAATTACCTTGTAGCGTCGTGCAACCTCTTCTGGTATAAGTTCTAATACTTTTCGGTCTATGACATAATCCCTGAGGTTAACATAGGGGATATGCGCCTTATCCCCTATGAAGCTCGCAAGTTGTTCTTCTGTTATGTGCTTTGATTTTACTAACACGTTGGTCAGACTTTGATTTTCACGCTGGGCCGTTGCCTCGGCATCGGCAAGTTGCCCTGCCGTTATCACACCTTCATCCACCAGTGCCTGCTTCAGTTTGTCCATAGAGCTGATATTCATGTGCCTTCCTTGATGCTAGATGCTGGATACTGGATACTAATAATTTTGTGTCGTTGTTGGAATGGATTAACCATAGTTATCATTGTTGATTGATGATTGAAAAAAATCCAACGTGAAATACGCTAATTTTCAATGGCCAATAATCAATATTCAATTTTACATTCTCAAATACTTCTTCACCAACCCCACCAGCTCATCCATATCAAAGGGCTTGGTAACATATTCGTCTGCACCGGTTTCCTCTCCCATCTTGATATCGGTCTGCTGGGTCCTGGCAGTGAGCATTATTATGGGGATGTGTTTGTAGGTTTCATCGAATTTCAGCATCCTGGCAATCTTGTAGCCGTTTATCTTTGGGAGCATGATATCCAAGAGAATGAGGTCCGGATTTTCCTTGCGTGCCTTTGAAAGGGCTTCTTCGCCGTCGAACGCCTCTATACATTCGATTTTTTCAAGCTCTAGATTGAATTTTATGGACTCCACGATGTCCGGCTCATCATCGACTATGAGCACTCGTTTGTTAGCCATTATTTTTCCTCCCTTTCATATGGTAATAGCTCTTTCACTTTTATTACTAATTGTTCCATATCAAACGGTTTATACATTATGTAGTCGGCCTGACTGTACTCTATGGCCACCTTCATCGCATCAGGATCATTCATTGGTCGACCAGTCAAAAGTATGATTGGTATATCCTTCTGATACACTCCTTTTTTGATATCATCTTTAATTAATCCAGATACCCGATAGCCATTTTCTCTGGGCAAAATCACATCTAAGATAACAAGGTTTGGTTGTGTAGCCCTCACTGCTCCCAGGGCATCCCACCCATTGTCAGTACAGATTACCCGATAGCCCTCCTGCTCGAGGGCAAAGGAGATTGTCTCCCTAATGTCCGAATCATCATCGACAACAATAACCTTATTCTCCTTCATATATCCTCCTGCACATATTATCTTGTAATTCCAATGCGTTTCCTTGCACAATCGACCAATTCCTCTGCTGATGTTCCATTCTCAGGGAAGGTTGCCATACCCGAAATGAAAGTGGGGCGGTATGATTTGCCTTCTATCAAGTTTTCATTGCCAGTTATATAATCCTCTATCCTCTTTTGTGCTGTTTCCGCTCCTGCACCGTCAGTATCAGGCATCAGTAAGAGTATTTCACCGTGCAGTGAAGACAGCATTACCGTATCGGTTTTCTTGACTCTCTCTTTTATAATGGTATCTTTAATTGTTTTGAGAACCTCTTTGCGCTCTTTGTTTCCATAAGCCTCTGCAGAGTGCTCAAAGTCCTTTATCTTTAAGATCAATATAGAGAGCATCCTCTGTTGTTGCCGTGCTTGGGATAGCTTTTCCCTAAGACAGCGATAGAACAGTTGCTCTTGATCAATTACCGGAAGGGTAAAGCTAAACGTGCTTCCCTCGCCTTCTTTGCTTTTGCACTGGATTTTCCCTCCGTGGGCCTCGATTGTGTATTTACTTATCGGCAGGCCCAAACCGGAACCGGATTGCTTCTGCACCGATAACGATGATTCCACCTGATAGAATTTATCAAAAACATGATCAATATCTTCCTCTGGTATCCCGAATCCAGTATCTGTAACCGAAATATTCAAAAAACCTTTTACACCTTCAGGCATATCGGGGACCTCTCCCACCTCATGCACCTCTACCGTTACAGTCCCCTGGTCAGGGATAAACTTGATGGCATTACCAACAAGATTGATTATGACTTCCTCTATCCTGGAAACATCTGCATACGTGGTAGGCAGGGTGGGGTCGATGTTCATCTTTAATGATATGGATTTTTTATCGGCTAGATCCTTGCACAGGTCCAGCGCATGTTTTATGCAATCGCCTATGTCTAATTCAGTGTAGGTCCACTCCATTCTTCCCGATTCTATTTTTGAGATATCAAGAATGTTATTAATGAGCTCGGCGAGTCGGTCTATATTCCTTTTTGCCATGGAAAGAAATTTTCCCTGTGCATCGGTTATCTCCCCTGCCTTCCTTTTTACGAGAATGTCGACCGCGTTCTTGATTGACGTGAGAGGGGTCCTCATTTCATGAGAAGCCACGGATATAAATTCCGACTTCATGCGGTCTATCTCTTTCTCCTTGCTCACATCCCTGATAAAGCAAATTGTGCTTGTGTTCCCATATTTTTCATTATTGGATCTACTCGCGGCCATATCGACAGAGAACTCTTTACCATCCTTGCACATTGCCACGAGTTCTCCCCGCCAACTCCCCTTCTGTTCGACATCGTTGGCAATCTCTTCCCATCCTTCATCTGCTCCCGGTTTGAAGAGATCATCTATGCTCCTCGCAAGCATTTCGCCCTTAGAGAAGCCGAAAGTATTGCTTGCCAAAACGTTACATTCCATAATCTGACCATCAGCACCCGCGATAAAGATCATCACGTAACTGGCATTCTCCACAAGGTTTGCCAGGAGATCGACTCGTTTTCTCGACAGAGATATCTCGGTGACGTCGCGGACTAAAATGAGGTATGCGTTTTCACCTTCCCATTCTGTTTCCGTAGCGCGCATCTCTCCTAAGCCTGTCTCGTTATCGCTCCGGATAATGTCAATCTCCGCCATTTCATCTGCTAGAACAGGAAAGCCAAAGAGTTCACCTATGAATTCATCTGACTTGCGGCCAAAGATGGATTCCGCTATCGAATTGACAAAACGCACCACTCCCTTCCGGTCTATAACGATAATGCCATCAGCGCTCCTTTGTACTATATTGTGAAAGCTGGTTCGACTGGTCTCCAGAGCTTCCTTTGTCTTTTTCAGCTCGGTGATATATTTGTCCTTCTCTTTATTTAACTTTTTTAGTTCTTGAAAAAGGGAATTGGTAATTATTTCCTGATTGGCAACTCCAACAGGCATTCCCTTCTTATCTAAGACCACGAGAAAACTTACTTTTTTTTCTTTTAATACTTCTACCGCCTCATCCGCCAACGCTTCTTCCGATATAGTGCCTATTAGCTGTATTGGGCAGTCTAAGATAAGCCGCGAGGAAGGATAACCGACAAGCCCGCGTGAAGTTATCACTCCTCTTGATTCCCCTTCTTCGATTAGCAAATAATCAACATTCATCTTCTCCATTACTTTAACTGCTGACCCAACGCTCTCTAAAGAAGACAACGTAGAAAAATCTTTTTTCATTATTTCTTTTATCGGTATCATCCTACATTTCAATCTACTCTTAAATCTCTCTTTTTACCGTTACGGATATTTCACATCTTATACGTATCATACACTCTTGACCCATAATTGCCTTTGCCTCTTCAACTATTGCGCTAATCAATTTCTCTTTGTTAGCCCTTAAGAATAGGTATTTCTTAACCAATAAGGCCTCTATTAAGTCATCCTCCAGGTCGATAAGTTCAAATTGACCTGGCGCAACAACATCCAGCATTTTTTTCGCTGCTTGCCGCCCTATGGGGCAGCGTTTTCCCAATGCCAGAATATCACCGGAAGGCGGTATCTCAAAAGTTGAGAGTTCCAAATCTACCAGCGCCTTTCTGGTTCCTCCACTTTTCTCTTTCATTATAATCCCTCCTCGTTCTTTAATTAAATTCCCTCCACACTGTTGCCTTCTTATTTCTCTTAAGCCCGCACGGAATATCCTCGTCTATATTGAGGTAAACCTCAGAGAGTTCCAGAACAGGGGTCACTCCTTTTCCACTCGCAAAACTCTTCTGCCACCATTTTTCATCGGCCTGATAAAAATCACTTGTTTTGCCTGATCAAGCGACTAAACCGCCGAATCTATCTGTTATAAAGATTTCAGCTATTTGTCTTTCATTCTTTACTGCCCCTTTTTCAAGTGAGAATATCAATAATCCATTCTCCCATTCTTACAAAACCCATTATTCCAACATTCCAATTAGGGCGAAGCCCCTGAGTTCTACACCCCAAAATACCTCAAGCCAATCACTCTAATGATAACGATCAATATAGATAGACACGTAAATAGTGCCCCCTTTGCTCTAATGCCCATTCTGTATTTAGTTTGAATTTTCATGGGACAATCCACATTTCTCATCTTTGGATCTTGCTGTCACTACTGCTTCCCCCAACAGAACTTAGTTTGCTCGGCTCCGCCTCACTCCTTAAACAACCCGCCGATTCTTTCCACCTCTACTGGCGTAACCTGCATGGGGTGTCCTGCCAGGATGCCTGCGACATTGCTGAAGGACTTGCCGATGTGCATCCCCTTTTCATCAATGCCGAACTCATGGATATCTTTGTCGTGCCTGGATCCACGCATCTTAAGGGCCGTCAGCTCTCGTTGATCTCACCATACATCTCCACATACCGGAGCAGGATGATTCAATTATCTCGCGCCAGGGCGCGCCAAAATCCACAATCGTCAATTGTCAATCTCCTCACATCAAATCCAAAATCCAATGAAGGTTGTTATGGTTCATATTAGCCTTAATTTCATCACGATACCTGTTTGTACTTTTATTTCTCAAACATATCCTCAAGCTGCTCACATTCAGTGGGAAATTGTCTTTTGTTGAGCAGTTCAGAAGCAACCTGTTCCATACCTCCTGCCTTGATAAATTCTTCCGGAAAAAAGATGTCAATATTCTCCTTGCCGATCACCTCCTCAGGGGCATAGCCGTAGATCTGATGCGCCCCTTCGTTATAGGCGATGATATTGCCGTCGAAATCCGCGGCAATAATGGCATACCCGATGAGACTGTCGAAGACGGCGGACATAAAATCGGTGTTTTCCCGGAGGTATTGTATCCTGTCCTGAATCGTCTGAAGGTTGTTATGGTTCATATTAGCCTTACTTTTATCATGGCGCCTGTTCGTGACTACTTGAAGAGTTCCGTCATACGGTCCACCTCTTCCGTCGAGATAAAGACTGGGTGGCCTGACAGGATACCGGTGACGTTGTTGAATGCCTTGCCGATGTGCATGCCCTTGCCGTCGATATTGAACTCACGGATATCCTTGTCGTGCATGGAGCCCCGCATCTTGAGCGCCGTGATCCCGCGGCGCATTTCACCGAACATCTCCACGTAGCGCAGGAGGATGATGGTGTCGGTGATGGTAGAGATGTGCGCTTCCGTCACCGACGTCCCGCCCATGAGTTCGCCGGTGGTCGACGTGAAGAGTCCGGCAATCTCCTGGTGTTTTATAAAGGAGGTGAGGGCGATGACGAATTCCCGGAATCCCTTTATCGTGGAGACGCGCTCCAGCGCGGAAAGAGAGTCCACGACGATGCGGTGGGGCTTAAATTCCATGATGACTCTCTTGATGATGATCAGATGGTCCTCCAGACCTTCCGCTTCCGGGTAACGGCAGACCACCTTGAGGATGCCGTCATTTTCCATCTGTTCAAAGTCTATGCCCCAGCCGCTGGCATTGCGGAAGAGCTGCTCCCGGCTCTCCTCAAAGGCCAAGATCAGTGCCCGCTGCCCGTTTTTCACGGCATCGGAGGCAAACTCGGTGGAAAGCATCGTCTTCCCGCATCCCGTGGCGCCGGATACGAGGATGATCGAGTCCCGGAAAAAGCCGCCGCCGCAAATCTTGTCCAGCTCGGCATTCCCGGAGCTGATACGGACGGTAGAGGAGCGCTGCTTCAGTTCGATCCCCGACAGCGGGATGGCCACGATGCCGGTGTTCTTGATCACCGTAAAGGGATACTCCCCCTTCTGGTGGCTGGTGCCGCGGAATTTGAGGATCTCCATGGTGCGGCGGCGTTTTTCCGCCTCCAGGGCATTGCGCAGGATGATCACGTTGTCGGCCACAAACTCCTCGATGCCGAACCTCGCGATATCTCCATACTCCTCTGTGCGCTCTGCCGTGATAATGCCCGTTACGCCAATCTGTTTCACTGCGGCGGCAATCTTGAAGAGTTCGTTGCGCACCAGCCCTGCCTCGCTGAACCTCGCAAAAATCGACCCGAGGGAATCCATGCTAATCCGCATAGCGCCGATCTTTTTCACGGCATATTCGATACGGGCAAGGAGGGCGCCGAGGTCATATTCTCCGGCAATGACACGGTCTTCTCCCACTACGGGAGAGGCATCCACAAAGGCCCATTTCCCTTCCTGCTCCCACTTTTCCACATCCCAGCCTAAGGATATGACGTTCTTCCTGATATCCTCGGGCGGCTCTTCGAAGGTGACAAATACCCCCGGCTCATCTCTCTTCAGTATTCCTTCGGCGAGAAACTGGACGGCAAAGACGGTCTTGGCGCTTCCCGATGTGCCGGCAATCAGTGTTGTACGCCCCTTCGGGAGCCCTCCCTCACTGATCATATCGAATCCTTCAATGCCGGTCTCAATTTTTTCAATCCCTGCAATCCCCCCTCGCTGATCATATCGAACCCTTTTTTCAATGCCTGTGTTTTCGTAGGGCCTATGACGTATTTCGTCGCCGTGCCGTCGGCCAGGTGTCTTAATTTTTTCAATGCCTGTGTGTTTTTTGAGAGCCGTCATTGTGTATCCTCCTTTTGCTCATCGCTATCCGAAGCAGGCGACAGATCAAGTCCGAGCAAGACCTTCTCCGAATTCGACAGGTCGCCGATGATTCGCTTGAGGGGGGGCGGAAGGTCCTTGATCAGGGTCGGCGTGGCGAGGATCTTTTCATTCTCTGCCAGCTGCGGGCTCTCCAGGACGTCTATGATCTCCAGCTCATAGAGACCTTTCAAATCCCTTTCGCAAATCTCCTTCAGGTTTGCGATGGCACGCTCTGATTTCGCTGTTTTTCCGGTTACGTACAACCTTAACTTAAATTTATTCATTTTCCGCCTCCTCCGTATTAATTCTATCCATGTCCCTCTTTTCCTTTCTATGATTCGCGGGTGTGCTTACTCTATACGCATGGTTGCGATAGAACGACGCCAGATGTCCCATCAGTTCAAGAACCATGATCCATCCTTCCCCGGTATAAACCTTCTTCTTCTCAACGGTAGCGGTTTTCCGGGTCTTCTCCTTCAGGGCGGTGGTGTGAATATCAACGACATCACGCGGCCCTGCCTTGTAAAAACCCAGCGATTCAGCAATGGCAGCGAGTCGCCCCGATATATCGTGCTTCACTTTGTAGGCCTGCTGCTCCAGGGCAAGATCCATCAGCTCTTCGTAGCTACGGACCAGTTCACTGAAGGCGTCGGAGAAACCATCGCGCAGGGTAACCACACCATACATCCTGCCGGTCACGCCGGTTTGGGAGGGCTGGGAAATCCTGGCAAGAGAACGCAATTCTTCCTCCAATCGTTTTACGTACACTGCTTTCTCCCGTGCCAGCAGGGTCGCCGCCTCTTCCGCCCGTTTCCGTTCCGTAAGGTCTTCCACTATTTCCACAAACCCAACTACCTTCCCGTTTTTGTCCTTTGTCACAGTGAACAGGCTTTGCGCAGGAAATCTTTCACCGTTCTTCCTGACTTTTTCTCCTTCATAAGAACACCTTCCCTTGCCTATTAGATCATCGATGATCTGTTGTAATCCTCCTGCTTCAATAAAATCTTTGGGGAAGAATATATCGATATTTTGTTTGGCGATAACCTCTTCCGGGGTATAGCCGTAGATCTGGCGAGCCCCTTCATTAAAGGCAATAATGTTGCCGTCGAAATCAGCGGCAAAAATGGCATATCCGATCAGACTCTCAAAGAGGGTCGCTACAAAATCCGTGTTCTCACGGAGGTCTCTTATTCTCTCCTGAATCAGATCGATTTTCGATTTTGGATTCATTTTTTTTAAAATTTTATCTTGACCGTCACTATGCCTGACGCAACGGAGAATTCTACGGAGCGACCCTGGGAGCCGCCCACGGATTCGCCGACCAATCTGATATCTTCTATCTTTAACTTTTCCTTTGCAGCTAAGACATTCCCCTTGCCGATATCTGATTTAAGAGAAGGAAACATATTTGCCCCGCCAACAAGCTTGGCTTCTAAATTCTCTTTGTTTGCACCCTGAGTCACCATCTTTTTTATCATCCCATCTATGGCTGCATCCACATATTTCATATCTCGTATCACGTGTCTCCTATCGTTCCCACCTTCCCAAGTCCTGGCAGAGGAGGATATTGCGTCCAATGCATCACGTTTTAGGTGCGACACACGACGATCAGTAAGCATAGTGTGTGCTAATGCACCTATTTTAAACTTTGGGTCATACAGCATAACAGCCAAGCAAGAGCCGATTCCCGAGGTTATCAGGTTATCCTCACTCCTTCTCGTTACCACTACATCACCCATGTGTACTTCTATATCTGCCATTATTAACTTGATTGTATAGGAATTTCCTTTTTTAGACAGGATAGACAGGATGTTCAGGACCTGCCTGCCGGCAGGCAGGTATAAGTAAAATAAGAAAATCTTGTTAATCTTGTTAATCCTGTCGAAAAAGTTCCGCCGCAGGCGGCTAAGTTCAAACTCCCCGTAGATTATAGCGTTACCTTAGTATGTCCTCCCCCTTCCTGCCCGCCGTCTGGCAGGCGGGGATGGGGGAGGATTAAGCTCAGTCTCTTCCCACAAGTGGG
>Ga0315546_1000192_pt1 | contig 48111 bp, 42 predicted proteins | sample SalMarSW160170MG_FD_203833 | JGI IMG/M metagenome (GOLD analysis project Ga0315546, IMG submission 203833) | Salt marsh sediment microbial communities from the Plum Island Ecosystem LTER, Massachusetts, United States - Salt Marsh Sediment SW1601-170 ...
GAAAAATCCATTTATCGTTCTAAAATTAGACCAGTTTCATTTCAAGGGAATGTCAGGATTCTATACGAGCCGATGGATTTTATGACATTGGCCTGTAGTGCGGGCGGATTCAAGCTCTCTTATTGGATAGTTACCGGCTGAGGCAGGAGGGGGCTTGAATCCTCATTTTGCAGCTCTTTTTCCACAGAGAAATCTTTGTTGATATTGTATTGCTCGACCTTGGCATATAGGGTTGCCCTGGTTATTCCGAGAAGTGCAGCGGCCTTGGTTTTCTGCCAGCCTGTTTCGCGCAAGGCCCTGCAAATCAGCTCCCTTTCGGCTTTTGACAGTGAAAAATCCTTGATATGACTGGTTATGAGGCTATTAGGTCCCTGCTCATATTCCATTGGGTCAATCACTATACTCTTTAGTCCAATTTTGTCTGTTGTTTCTAACAGGATTGCTCTATCAATAACATTACGCAGCTCTCGAACGTTACCGGGCCAGTCATATTTCTCCAAGGCCTCCGCTGCCATCCTGGTTAATGAGGTTATCTTATTTTGCTTTTCTGGGCAGATGGTTGATGTGCTGAGAAAATAGTCAGCTAAAAGCGGGATATCTTCCCTTCTCTCAAGTGCTTTAAGAGGGGCTATTGTTATAGGACTTATATTCAAGCGATAGTAAAGGTCGCGACGAAAACGGTTATTTTGAGTTTCTTTTTGAAGATTTCGATTGCTGGTAGCTATTATTGTGGCATTGCAGGTGATAGTTTTAGTGCCCCCTACCTTTCGAAAGGTTTTTTCTTGTAGGATGCGTAACAGCTTTGCCTGCAGGTCCATAGGCATTTCAGAAATTTCATCAAGCAGCAAAGTGCCGGTCCCAGCGAGCTCTAAAAGTCCTGTTTTGTCGCGGTCAGCTCCTGTGAATGAGCCTTTGACGTGACCAAAAAGCTCGCTCTCCAGTAAATTTGCCGTCAACGCAGCACAATTTACAGCCACAAAGGGCTCATTTGGGCATCTTAAGATATGTATCGCCCTGGCAGATAGTTCCTTGCCTGTGCCTGTTTCGCCGACTATTAAGACCGGGTTGCATCTGCTGGCGGCGACAAGCTTTATCATTTTGATTGTATTTTGAATTGAATAGCTTTTGCCGACCATAGAAACAGAAGCCGCGAGGTCTTCAGCAAAGAAATCGCTAATATCTTTGTTGTGCTTGACGACCTTGCATTGTTCTTTTATCCGTCCTGCTATTTGCTCCAGCCGGCCGTAATCTTGTTTTCCCTGTAGATAGTCGAATATCCCTATTTGTTTGAGTTCTTTGGCGAGGTCGGCGTTGCCTTCCTCATTGCTAACAACCACCGCAGGTGTATTTATCGATTTTTTATGGGTAGTTTCGAGAAATTCGTGTATTTGTCTTTGGGTAAAGTGATGGTCGAGAAGGATTAAATCCGGTCTGACTGTTTGAATGATGTCCACTGCTTCAGTTATGTCATCAGCTACAAATATTTCCTGGCCAACGCTTCCGGCTAACTGCTGAATTTGTGTTTCCCTGGTTACCGCAACAACTCTGCGTAAATTCATCTTGTTACAAAATCATAAGTGTTATCCCCCATGTTGTTCTTAAGATTTATTACTATTCCCACTGAATAAGTAGACGACAGATAAATCGGCAGACTATTAAAGACGACTTTAATTTTTTATGGGACGGGCCAATAATGTCACTGGTTCGTCAAATTTAAAAATGAAATGGTAGGGGGTGACATCTTTATGGGACGTCATATGTTTGTTATGGGACGCACTTTTGTTTAAGCAGGGAATAGCAATTAAGGTGTTAGTTTGTTTCAAATGTGTAATGAGCGATGTAGCCAACTTCAGGCGAGACAATGTTATTTCTTATGGGACTTAGTATTGTCGCCTGTCAACGAAAGAAAAAACGAAGTACCTTGTTACGAACTAATACATATACAGGTTCCGGTTTGAAATCGGCAAGATTTTCTGGAGTGTAGGAATATTTATCCTTTAGAGGAGTTTTTGACAAGACTGGTTGAATGTGTAGATAAATTTTTCATTTCCTTAAGACCTGTTAGAACAAGAGCTTATAAAAAACAGAACGAAGATGGATTTAATGTGGCACAGCAATTGCGATTCAATAAGTTCATTCGTAGTTAGTGCATTGTTTTAAAAAAAACTTTTTTTTCTTTACAGAGGGTAGAAGACTTATGGGTACAGAATCAGCAACAACAACAGCAACAAGTATCCAGATGGATTATATGAAACTTCTTATTGCTCAGCTGCAGTATCAGAATCCGCTTGAGCCATTGGACAATAATGAGATGGCTTCTCAACTGGCCCAGTTCTCGCAGCTTCAGCAGCTTGAATCGATGAATACGAGTTTTGCGGAAGTTCTTACAACTACGAATCGCAACTATGCCAGTTCTCTGTTGGGCAAGAATGTTACATTCTATGTAGAAGACGAAACAACAGGTGAATACGAATCAAAATCAGGAACCGTTGAATCTGTTTATAATGACACTGAGTCAGGCGAAAGCCTTCTTGGGATAACTGTTGGCGAAGGGGAATGGTCTCAGGAGTACACACTTAGCGTGGATGCTATAGTGTTGGTAAAAAACTAAAATCGGATTAATGTTTTAAAAACATAAGGAGAAACAAAAATGGCTTTTGCACTTTCAGCCGGAGTGAGCGGCCTGCAGGCCCATCAAAAAATGCTGGATATAGCGGGTAGCAACTTGGCCAATGTTAACACCATTGCGTTCAAGTCCAGCAGAATAACTTTCTCAGAACTACTAAGTGAAACCGTAAAAAAGGCGTCACAGCCGACCACGGGTATAGGCGGGACCAATCCTATGCAGATGGGTAGTGGCGTTGGAATATCGGGTGTAAGCCCAGACATGACACAAGGTAATATCATAAATACAGGCAATCCGCTGGATTTGGCAATTGAGGGGGAAGGATATTTTGTTCTCAGTGACGGCCAACAAAACATCTACACTCGCGCTGGCACGTTTGCGGTTGATGCGGACGCGACTTTGGTTGACCCTTCAACCGGTTATCGGGTCCAGCGTATCGGCTCGGAAGGGGAGATAGACGGTTTTCAGGTGCCTGGTGACAGTAATATTCATGTGCCTTATGATGTGGCAATGCCGGCAAGAGCTACAGAGCAGGTAGTTATATCCGGAAATCTCAGTGCAGATGGGGCATTATCTGCACCTCGAAGTCAAGTGATATCGTCGAGCGTATCCTATACATATAGTGGTGGAACTGCGGCCTCTCTGACTACAGAAATTGACCAGCTTGACCAGTTTAGTGGCGGCGGGGAAGGCGATGGACAATTAAGCACGGGCGAATCGGGGACAATCACTATTGAAGGTTATCATCAGGGTGGCATAGGTTTTAGCAGTGGTCTTACCTTCACGGTTAGTGACAATACGACGATTGGCGACCTTATAGACCATCTGAATGATAATGTTTTAGACGGTGCTACAGCTTCCCTGGTCAACGGCCAAATACGGATAACTGATGATACAGGTGGATATAGCAGGTCGGATATTTCCTTGTCGTATGGTGGTGACGGCTCGCTTACAACTCCGGCTTATTTTGAAATACAGACGGTCGGTGGAGAAGAAATCAAGAATATCAATATAACAGTTTATGACACATTGGGAGGTGAACACGTTCTTTCAGGTGCGTTTGTCAGGACAAATGATGCAAATACCTGGGATTTGGTACTGACTTCAATAAGCGGCGATATAAGTGAGATTACTATGGCAAATCGCCGTATTGAAGATATTACCTTTGATGCCTATGATGGTTCTTATGCCGGCTTAGAGGGGGCTAGTTCACCTGAATTTGCAATAACTTATGCCCACGACCCTACGAATCCTCAGACAGTTTTAATGGAGTTGGGAACCGTAGGCAAGCTGGATGGCTTGACGCAGTTCGCCGGTAATTCCACTGCAGTGGCAACAGAGCAGGATGGGTATGAAGCAGGCAGACTTTCGACCGTCTCAGTTAATAACGAGGGCATACTCATTGGTGCTTTTTCTAACGGCATTAAAAGAGATATCGCTACTTTTCAGGTAGCACTGTTTCAGAATACCGCAGGTCTTGAAAGCGTTGGCAGTGGGTATTTTATTCCTTCGGCCAACTCGGGTGAAGCGACAGCTACCCAGGGCATGACCGCTGGTGCCGGCATTATTCATGGTGGAGCATTGGAGAAATCCAATGCCGACGTGGCAACCGAGTTTGTAAATATGATACAAGCCCAGAATGGTTTCCAGGCGAATGCAAGGACCATCAGGGTCGCCAATGAAATACTGCAGGAATTGAGTAATCTTATTAGATAAAACCTGGTTTTTGAATCTCAATTTCAAAGGCAAGCTTCTTTAGAGAACTAAAATGGCAACAGTTCCCATCATTGCAACAATGTTGAATGTTTCTGTTTCGGCTCTTACGCCGGTAGAGCGGTGGAAAGCTGCAGGAGGTCGGCTGGACGGGAACTTTATGTCAGAAAGCCGGTTTATTGTTGCTATTGTGGCGGTCATAGTCGTATTAACAGTGTTGCTGGTGGTAATCAGTATGCGTCAGGTGAAACAGAGGCAACGTAACAGCAATCGTTTATTTGACGAGTATTGCCAAAAAAGCGGATTGAGCGAGCGTGAGGATCAGATACTGATGTATATTGCAGGGAAAGCAGGCATAGAGCGAAGTGAGGATATTTTTACGATGTCTGATGCCTTTGACCGCGGCGCCAGCATAATGGTGGAAGGGGGTCTTGATAATGAAAAGGAAAGCGGGAGAATCGAACAATTAAAAACTGAGCTGGTTCATTTGCGGGAAAAGCTTGGCTTCCGGAGACAAACTCCCGCCTCAGTAGGTGCTGTAACAAAGTCAAGGAAATTGAGCAGCAGGCAAATCCCTGTAGGCAAGAAACTCTACATTACCCGCCGTAAGGCACGCAATCTCTCCGCAATTGAGACTACAGTCGTAAAAAACGATGATTTTGAGATTGATGTCAAGTTGGCAGAGCATTTGGAAAGCTCGACCGGTGAATTATGGCGGGCGCATTATTATTTTGGGGCCTCGGTTTGGGAGTTTGACACTGCCGCAGTTAGTTGCGATGGCGACATTTTAGTTTTGAATCATAACGATAACGTGCGGTTCATTAATCGCCGGCGTTTTTTGAGAGTTCCGGTGAATAAGCCGGCTTTTGTTGCCCCTTTTCCATTCTCTAAAGAGCTTGTTATAAACGGTAATCATATTGAAGGTGAATCCGGTTCAAAACAAAGTTTAGATGCGGTTACTAAAAACTGTTGGAGATTGCCGGAATTTGTACCTGCGGTTGTTACTGAACTGGCGGGTCCCGGCTTATGTATAGATGTTCAGCTGAATATTAAGGTGGGTGACAGGGTGTTGGTAGTGTTTGAATTGGAGGCAGGAAAACGGCAGGATGCGGCATCGGGTGGCAGCCCGGTGCCAAGTAAAACAAAGTCAAGAGTTGTAGAGGATATAGGGCTGGTTCGGCACTCTAAAGCGACAGAGAACGGATTTTCGATAGCGGTTGAATTAACCGGTTTAAGTGATTCTGATGTCAATGAGCTTATACACGCTACGAATGCAGCTTCATTGGAAACTTACGGCTCTGGCCGGAAAACCGACGGGCAGGGTGCAAAACAGGATGCTTTAGAAGGTGCAGTAGCCTAAGGAGTATAAATTGACGGACATTGTTTCACAAATTAGCTCGAGTGTTGATGCGTTGACGCAGGAATTTGACATAATTACGCATAATCTGGCCAATGTCAATACAGCCGGGTATAAGCGGTTTTGCAACGCATTTTCGAGGGTTCTTGAGGCCCAGGGAACAGGGCAGCAAGTCTATTCTCTTGGGACAATCGAATTAAATTCGGCACTTGATTTTTCCCAGGGCAGTATCGTCGAGACAGGTCGGCCGCTGGATTTTGCATTATATGGCAAAGGATTTTTTGTAATAAATACCACTGATGGTCCTCTATACAGCCGCAATGGGGCATTCAGTGTAAATCAAAATGGTTATATAGTGGATTCCGAAGGCAGAATTGTAGAAGGTCAGGCAGGTCCAATTACAATACCGAGCAGCGTGGGGACAGCGGATATTAATGTTTCAAGCAATGGCAACATTACTACCGGCAACATAACTATAGGAGCATTTAGACTCGTTGATTTCCAGGACAATGAAAACAAACTCGTGCCGGTAGGCCTGAACTGCTACCAGATGCCCGACCAGGATATAACGCCGGTTACAGCTGAAAATGTTGTCGTAAAGCAGGGTTACCAGGAGGCATCTAACGTCGAGATTGTTGATGAGCTCGTCGATATGATAATGGTAACACGGCTCTATGAAGCGAATATGAAGTTCATACAGGCCCAGAAGGAGACTTCCAGCAGTATTATAAGCGTGGCTATGGGTTAGTAGATTTTTAAGTTAAGGAGAACAATGGTATGTTACGAGCATTTTCTACTGCGGCGACCGGAATGACAGCCCAGCAAATGATGGTGGATACGATTGCCAACAATCTTGCTAATATTAACACCACCGGTTTCAAACGGAGCCAGATTAATTTCAATGATTTACTCTATATTAGTATGAAAGAGCCGGGCACTGAGGTTGCCTCCGGCATAAATAGCCCCGGCGGCATAGAAATCGGAAGTGGAGTACGTGTTGTATCTACAACCAAGGTTTTTACTTCCGGTGAGCTTCAGAATACAGGTCGCTCTCTTGATGTAGCTATTAGCGGCGACGGATTCTTTCAGGTAACTTTGCCAAACGGGGACTTGATGTATACCCGTGACGGCTCGCTGCAGATAAACGCCAACGGTGAGCTGGTTACCGCCAATGGTTACACAATAGAGCCGTCAGTTACAATTCCGTCTGATGCGGTCTCAGTAAGCATAGAAAAAGATGGAGGTGTTAATGTCACTGACTCTGCAGGAACATTGTCGGTTGTGGGAACTATTCAGCTGGCTCGATTTCAAAATCCTGCCGGTCTTTCCAGCGAAGGTGATAATTTGTATGCGGAAACCGCCGCAAGCGGCACGGCTATAACCGGCACACCGGGAGAAGATGCTTTCGGCACGGTTCAGAACGGATTTTTGGAAAAATCCAATGTTCAAATGGTAACCGAATTGGTCAATCTTATAACCGCCCAACGAGCATACGAGATAAACTCACGCGCCATAAAAGCGGGTGATGATATGCTGCATACCGCAAACAACATTGTGTAGGTTAGGAATTGTTATGAACGTCCAAAAGAGTATAGAATCACCGGAGTATAAAGGCACAAGAATACTTTTTATTTGTGTGCTTTTAGTATGTATGTTTTTCTGCCGGGCAATTGCGGATACTAAATCTGTTGATTTTAAGCAGAACTCCGCTTTGCAAATTTATCTGCCGAGAGAGGTTGAAATCGATAGTAGCGCTGTCAGGTTAGGCCAAGTCAGCATAATCCGAGGCAAAGATTCTCTTGTGGCTGAAGCAGGAGAAATTTCTTTAGGGCGAATTTCGATGCCGGGACAGAAGGTTGTTATTGACAGGTCCATAGTCCTAAGTAGATTGACTTGCAGCGGGATTCCGGCATCGAAAGTGAAATTCAGTGGTGCGGAAGAGATAACGGTAAAACGGCAAGAGCAGGTTATTACGGGCGGTGAGTTTGTTGAGCTGGCAGGTGAATTTTTAAAAAAGAGCTTACCTGCCGATACTGTCTGTCAAATAGAACCTATACAGACATCGAAGGATTTCATCATACCCAAACAGGGCGGAGATATGAAATTTATCCCACGTTTGGCCAAGAGCAGTTCGGCAAATCTGGCTAAAGTTCAGATTGTTGTATTTCAAGGCGACAAACAAATAGGAGTGAGCGAAATAACGTTTCGCTTAAAATTCAACTGTCGTGAGGCAGTCACATTGGTTAATATTCCGGCAGGTGTGGTTATCAGCCCTGAAAATACTGAGATAAAAAACACTGTTTCGGATTATCCCCAGGACGATGCGTGGAGGTCTCCGTATGGTCTTGTTGCTGCATGCCGGCTGCCGGCGAATACTGTACTTCGTCCACATATGGTGTCCCAGGCGAAACCTGAAGTTATTATCAAGCGAAATCAGAATATTATGATTCGCATTGAAAGTGCAGGCCTGTTGGTAACGGCAATTGGAAAGGCAATACAGGATGGCAGGGCTGGCGAATATATAAAAGTGCGAAATACTGACTCACAGCGCATAATTTTGGCCAGAGTTAATGAAGATGGAACTGTGGTGCCTGTATTCTGAAAGGATAGATAGTGGCTAATAAAGTAATCTTAATATTCGTCTTAATGCTTTTAATTTTATGTGCGACCAATTGTTCGAAAGCAGGTTCTATCTGGGCCAAAAGAGATAAAAATATGAGGGATGTGTATGCCGACGATGTAGCGCGCCATATAGGTGATATTCTAACCGTCTTAATCAGCGAGGACAGCAAAGTTGACAACAAAGCAAAAAGAGACCTGAAAAAAGAGATTGACAAATCAACCTCTTTTAATGGTGAACTGGGTATCGGAACGCCAAATTATAACATTCTGCCCAGGATACCGGGTTTTACCATGTCAGCCGAATCGACGAATGAGTTGAAAAGCAAGGCTGATTTTAAAGACGAACGCAGCTTTGTTGACCGGATTACTGTTGTTGTCATAGATGTGCTGCCTAACGGCAACCTTGTTGTTATGGGGATGCGCAACCGTAACATCGCAGGTGACATCCAGGTAATCGAGATAAGCGGAATAGTTCGGCCAAGTGATATTGGATCTGATAATACGATCAAGAGCGAACAGCTCGCGGACTTTCACATCGTAACAAAAAATTCGGGTATCGCTGCACCGTATAACAGGCCGAATTGGCTGGGCAGGATATTTGACCTCTTCTGCCCATTTTAAGCGATTGGGTTACTCACGGTTTTTTGAAGGTAACGGCTTATGAACTTAAAAAAGAGCGTAAAAGTATTTGTTATTTTTCTGCTGACGACCTTTGCGGTTTTTGTTAATGCTGTTTATGGCGAGCGAATTAAAGATATTGTGGATATTCAGGGAGTTCGCAGTAACCCGATTCAGGGAGTAGGTTTGGTAATCGGCCTTTCCAGCACGGGGGATAGTACAATCTTATCGCGGCAGATGCTGACGAGCATACTTCGCGATTCCGGCATAGTTCTCACTCCATCGGATTTATCCGGCGGCAATATTGCGGTGGTTATGGTTACTACGGAATTGGGGCCTTTCAACCGCCAGGGTTCACGAATTGATGTTGATGTTTCCACTATAGGAGATGCAAAGAGTCTTCAGGGCGGAATGCTTCTGCCGACGCCTTTGGAAGGTCTTGATGGTCAGGTATATGCAGTGGCCCAGGGTGGTGTATCGATTGGGGGCTGGGCAGCTACAGGCAGTAAGGCCTCGATAACTAAAAACCACCAGACAGTCGGACGGATTCCTGATGGTGCTATTGTCGAAAGAGAGGAAATAGCCACATTTGTTGAGTATGTCGGTGGAGAAGGAATTATCACATTTAACATCAGAAACAGTGATTTTTCAACTGCTCAGCGAATATGCGAGGCCATTAACCAAGTGTATCCGGACCGTGCCTTTGTTGTCGATGCCGGAACCGTTAAGGTCAAAATCCCTGATGAAATTAACGAAACAGGCATAGTTGGATTTATCGATGATATTACCCGGCAGCAGGTCAGAATTGATGTCCCTGCGGTAGTTGTTGTTAATGAACGCACCGGAACCATTGTAGTTGGTGAGAATGTTGGTATATCAGCGGTGGCGATTTCTCAGGGAAGTCTCGTAGTAAAGATTAAAGAAACCGAAATCGTTTCCCAGCCAATTGCTCCTTTCTCTGATTCCGGCACAACAGAAAAAGTCCCGGATACGATAATTGGTGTCGAAGAAAAGGAAGGATATCTGATTCCTGTAACCAGGTCAGTTACTATTTCCGATCTGGCCAAAACCCTGAATGCAATAGGAGCAACACCGAGAGATATGATAGCAATATTTAACGCCTTAAAAAAGGCCGGTGCCCTCCAGGCCAAATTGGTGATAATGTAAAAAACTGATTTTATGGATAGTCCTGAATTAATGCTGGCTGAGACAACCACCGCACCGATACAGCTGCGACAGCTGAGCAATATTGATAGCGCTTCGGAAGAGAAGAAAGAGCAAGTATCTAAGGATTTTGAATCGCTTTTGATAAACAATTTGTTGAACGAGATGAAGAATACTATCGGCGACTGGGGATTTGAGCAGGATGGGCCTTGCAGACAGATTCAGGGAATCTTTTGGTTTTACCTGGCACAAGAGCTTGCAAACAAAGGCGGCTTCGGACTGTGGAAGGACATATACCAATATTTGGAAAGTTCTGAGCAGATAACTCAAAAAGCGGGATTACTGGATAAAAGCGTATGAAGATAGCAGAGGCCGAAATAAAGGATAAAGTTGATGAGCTGCTGGCGGTTCTTGATAAAGACATCGAGCATATGCAGCAAGATGTGTCTTATTTGAATGAGCTTCGCGGATTGGTTATTAAACGCGACGATGCTGCTTTAAGTAAATTGCTCGAGCGCATTCAGTCTGAAACGAACAGTTATAAAGAACACCAGTTAAAACGTTGGTCGATACGAAAAGATTTGGCAGATATTTTTGATTGTGACTTTGAGCAGATGACGCTGTCTAATCTCGAAGCCCATCTGCCGGAAGGAGAGAGAAATCAGGTCATCATTAGGAAGACAAAGCTTAAGGAATTGGTTAAGGAACTCAAAAAAGAGCATATAAGTACCGCCTTGCTTTTGTCAGAGTGTGCCAGATTCAACAGTTTGCTCTTAAAGAGTATTTTAGGACTTGGTAAGTCTAAAACGGTTACATACACCAATAGTGGTGCGGCTAAGCAGCAGGGCGAGACGGCTTTTGTTAATTTACGATTTTGAAGCTTGACCAGTTTGGCTTTGGATTGATTCAGTCGGTGTAAAACAAAAGGATTAAAAATGGAAGGTTATTCCATAGGGCTTAGCGGCCTTGATGCTGCTCAGAGAGCGCTTGATATAATTGGCAATAATATCGCTAATGCAGCCACTGAGGGCTACCACCGCCAACGAATAGAGCTAACTCCTGCATACTCTTCACAGCAGGGTTCTGTGCTTATTGGAGGAGGCGTAGATATTGCCAACGTTACAAGAATAATCGACTCTCTTTTGGAGCAGGAGATTCTCAGGCAGCAGTCAACGTTAAGCCAGGTATCACGTGAGACCATGACGCTAAGCACAATTGAAACTGCGTTTGGAGAGCTTTCTTCCGGTAGCGGCCTGAGTGTAGCCATCGATGAATTCTTTAATGCATTGCAGGACCTGGCAGCTCATCCCGCGGAAGGCATCTGGCAAAATCAGGTTGTAAGCGCCGCTGAGACCCTGACCAATCAATTCAGAACATTAAGTGAGTTAATTACCACAATGGAGACACAGATTGGCTTGGAGGCTGATAACGCCATCGAACAAATTAATACGGTATTGAATCAGATTGCGGCTCTTAACAACAATATAGAAAGGATAGAAGTAGTTGGTGGAGTAGCCAATAATTTGCGCGACCGGAGGGACCAGCTCATAAATGAGCTGTCGGAATTAATTAATGTAGAGACTCAGGAGGGGGAGTACGGAGTTGTTGATGTCAGCTTGGCCGGATTGCCGGGAGTAGTTGGTGCCAGAGCGACCGAACTGGAAGTAGGATTGAGAGAGCAGGACACACTGGGGATCTCGATTGCCGGCGCGCGTAATTATGATAATGATGTTCAAGGTGGCCTGCTTGGGGGTTTATTGGCGTTAAAAAACAGCATTTTATCGGAGATTCACAACGACCTTGATAGTCTGGCAAACGCAATTATTCAACAGGTGAATCAATATCATGTTCAGGGGGTGGGTTCTGCCGGCTCATTTACGCAGTTGAGCGGCTGGCGCATGGAAAGCGAGGATTTGGCAGATTTCGACACATCTGTAACCGATGGAACAATATATATAAGGGTCACCGATACAAGCACAGGCCAGATAACTCGGCACGAAATTGATGTTGATGTGTCAACAGATTCCCTAACTACAATTGCTGCCGAGATTTCAGCGAGAGACGGTTTGAACGCGACAGTTTCCGCTTTACGCATGAGTATATGGGCCGATGCAGGTTATCAATTTGACTTTCTTCCCTGTGTTTTACCTGAGCCGACTTGGAGTAATTTTACTGACCCCTCACCGCCAGACGTGTCTGTTTCAGGTATTTACACGGGAACTGAAAATCAAACTTTCACCTTCACTGTTATAGGTAACGGCACGGTAGGAGTCGACGATTTGCGGCTTGAGGTAACAAATGAAAACGATGAGGTTATCGCAAATTTGAATATCGGTGCAGGTTATGCAGCGGGAGATAAACTTGACGTAGGCAACGGAATTAAAATAGCTTTGGGTGTCGGTGATTTGAGTGCCGACGATGACGATAGTTTTGAAGTCGCCGCTTTTGCCAACAGTGATACTTCAGGCGTGCTGGCGGCAGTCGGAATTAACACTTTTTTCTCCGGCAGTAGCGCTGCGAATATGGCGGTTTGTTCCGATATATCTGCTAATCCTGGTCGAATAGCAACTTCTCTGGGGCCGGATATGACGGACAACAACAATGCCTTGCGATTGGCAGAATTGAAAGACGAAGCCGTAAGCGGCCTGGGCGAAATGACGCCGGGACAGTTTTATCGCCGATTGGTTACGGATATCGGTCAACAGCTTTATATTAAGCAAATCCAACAGAACAATATTGAAGAGATAGTTCATAACCTTTCCAGCCAGCAAAGTGAGATAAGCGGCGTCGATATAAATGATGAAGCCGCGCAGATATTGATTTTTGAGCAGATGTTTCAGGCTATGGCTAAGTATTTGAATACCATTCAATCAATGATTTTGACTATTATGGAAGTAGTATAAACAGCCATACAGTTGATATTTATTTGTGGGATTGTAATGAGTGGGTCGCTGAATAACATTTATAATAATGTCAATTATGCATTGCATTTGCACACTGAGGCCTTGGCTCGCTTGCAGGAACAGGCATCCACTGGTTCTCGTATAAACAGGGTATCTGACGAACCTTCATCTGCATATCAGGTCTTGGGGTTTAACGCTCAGCAAAGCTCTTTGGATAATTATCTGGACAACTTATCGAGCGTTATGACAACTCTCGAGTTTTCATCCACGATTTTTGGGGATATGCTGTCAGTCCTGTCGGAGACCAAAACGCAACTGACTCAAATTGCCAGTGGAGTCTATGACGAGGCTGGGCGACAGCGAGTCGCAGGGATAATCAACGATGCTCTTGAGCAAATAGTTCTTTTGGCTAACACCGAGAATACGGACCAGTATCTATTTGGAGGAAGTAATACGTCGTCGGCTCCTTATGTTGTGGAGCGGACTGATGGGGAAATCACGAGTGTAACTTATCAGGGAAGTTCTGATGGAAGAAATATAGAAGTAGCATCTAATGTTCAGGTCTGTGCTTTTTATGCAGGTGACAGCATTTTTTGTTCCGATGATAGAAGTACTCCTGTTTTTCTGGGTGACACCGGTGCCAAGGCCGGCACTGGAACATCGAACGTAACGGGCGATGTTTGGCTGACAGTAATACGCGAGGGCTCTAATTATAAATTATCCATCGATGACGGAGCGAGCTATGTTCCTGTCCCGGATGATGGGGATACAAATCTGGCTGTAACGGATTCAAGAACCGGAAAAGTGCTGTATGTTGATACTACGGAATTGAGCGATACGGGGGTCGCGCTTGTGCGTGTGCCGGGGACTTACGATATATTCAACGCTCTTATAACAATCCGGGACATATTGGAAAATGAGAAAGAGCTTTCAAATGAACAGCTGCAGGAGCTGCTGTTAAGCTCGTTAGACTCGCTGGATGAAGCAATGAATCTTTTGGCTGGAAATCAGAGCTGTCTCGGGGCAAAAGTCAACTTCCTGTATAACCTTCAGGATACACTTACGAACCTGAAATATAACGCAGAAGATGAAGTAACTCGTCTGCAGCAAGCGGACATTACCCAGGTTGCCATAGACCTGTCGCGTTATGAGGTTCTATACCAGATGTCGTTATCGATGGCTGCAAGACTTTTGTCAATGTCGCTGCTGGATTTCATCGATTAACTGTTTGGCGAGGATATCTAAAGTTGTGGGAAAATGGCTATTTGAGCGACATAAATGTTTGATTTTTATACGAATTTTCGGGCCAACACTGCGAAATCGCAGGTATATATTGGCATAGTCAAACGGCACGAGATTTGCACCTATCTTTTTTGGCCTGTGTCTATCAGGTCGCCGGTTTAGGAATTACAAATAAGCTAAAGGGTAATAATGGAAAATGATTTCAATAATTATCAGAGGGCTCTCAAGTTAGCCGAGGCGGGCCAGTATCAGCAGGCGCTGACCTGCATTCAGGAATATCTTCGCACTGCGCCTGATGATGCTCAGGCGCTGAACGATGTCGGAGCAATCCTCTACTGCCTTGGGCGTTCGGATGAGGCCATCGAGTTTTTTGTTAAAGCGAAAAATATTCAGGGCAGTTCTGCTGAAATAATCTGGAATTTGGTCGAAGCGCATTTGTCCGTTGGCAGAGCGGATGAAGTTGCGCCGCTTTTCGACCAGATGCAGAGCTTGGAGATATTGAACGCCGATGTGCTTAACAGAACTGCCAACGTATTCTTGGACCAGGGCAACAATGCCGGCGCGATCGAAACTCTGTTTCGCTCGCTTCAAATCTCCCCTGAGCAGGAGGTTCTGAAACCTATGATAGATTTGATTCGCAGCAAAAGGCCCAAGATAGCCTTCTTCTGCGGACTGACCGGTGATTTAAAGTTCCTGACAGACATTTACGAATTCACCAAATGTCGGTATGAGACACGTTTGTGTGAGAGCCAGGGTGTCGAGCAGATATATGAATTAATGAAATGGAGCGACATTTCCTGGTTTGAGTGGTGCACGGATCTTGCGGTAATGGTTTCGAAGCTGCCGAAGGTCTGCAAAAATATTGTCAGACTTCACCGTTTCGAGGCTTACAATGACTGGCCAAGCCAGGTCCAATGGGAAAATATTGATATGCTCATAACGGTTGGAAATTCGTTTGTCAGAGATGCTCTGCTTGAGCAGGTGCCCGATGTCGAAAATCGCACAAGGATTGTTACGATTCCCAATGGCGTTAACTTTGATAGGTTTAAGTTTTTTGGCAAACAGCGCGGTAAAAATCTTGCCTGTGTTGGTTATTTGAATATGAGAAAGAATCCTACGTTCCTTTTGCAGTGTATGCAAAAGCTGCACTATATCGACCCGGGCTACAGGCTGTTTTTTGCAGGAGCTTTCCAGGACAAAATGCTCGAGCAGTATATCAGATATATGGTGCAGGTGCTTGAGCTTACAGATGTGGTGTTCTTTGACGGCTGGCAGCAGGATTTAAATTCCTGGTTGCAGGATAAACACTATGTTATTTCCGGCAGCATCGGGGAAAGCCAGGGTATGGGAGTCTTGGAAGGGATGGCCTGCGGCCTGAAACCGGTGGTTCATAATTTCCCCGGGGCTGACCAGATATTCCCTTCAGAATTTCTGTTCAATATTTCCGAAGAGTTTTGTCGGCAAATTCTCTCCGATGTTTATGAGCCGGAAAGATATCGAAGATTTGTCGAAGAAAATTACTCGCTGAAAAGTCAGTTGAAAAGAACAAACGACCTTTTCTCCCAGTTCGAAGCCGAAATAGATTCGAGTAAAATGTTAATTGAAAGCTGACTTTGATAGTCCTCCAATGACAGATAACTATCAGAAAAAGGTTGGACCGGTTGTCAGTGTGCTTATCTCAACTTTTAACCGGCCCCGATATTTAACTGAAGCACTGACCAGTATCGGACAGCAAAGCTACACGAATTTGCAGGTCATTGTTGTCAATGATGGGGGTGAGGATGTAAGAGATATAATTGATTCGTTTAACGACACTCGGCTGATATACATCAATGGTAAGGAAAATCGTGGAAAGGCCTTCTGTCTCAACCAGGCTCTAAGCAGAGCTGAAGGTAAATATATCGCCTATCTTGACGATGATGATTTATATTATCCCAATCATATCGAGACTCTGGTTGATATTCTTGAAAACCAAACCAATTGCCGGGTCGCATATAGTGACTTGTACAAAGTTAGTTGCAAGGTTATGCCTGACGGCAGTCGGCAGGTTCTCAGCAAGGTTGTAGAGGTTAGCAGGGACTTTGACCGCTTTTTAATGTTGTATTTTAACCACGTTTTGCATGTATCGATTATGCACGACAGAACGTTGCTCGAAAAAACCGGGCCTTATAATGAGGAGCTTAGGGTTTTGGTGGATTGGGATATAACACGCCGGCTGGCTTTTTTCTCGGATTTTCAGCATGTAACTGAAATCACGGGCGAATATTACAATCCGGTTGACGAATGCGACAGAATATCGGTTCAGAGGCGTAAAGATATAGGCGGGTATCTTAAGAATGTCCAGACTATACGAACCACAAGGCCGCCCAAACCCTGGTCAAAAATCAGGGATTTATCTATAATTTTTGTTGCAGAGCAGATGGATGAACAGGCAAAGCGAGCTCTTAATTCTATCCGGCAGCACACCTTTTATCCGTATGAGATTTACCTGCCTCTGCCGCAGGTTGATTATGGGCGTTTGGGTATAGATATTCCGAATATTATCAACGTGCCGGTAGAATCAATCAAACCCCAGGCCCGGCGGATAGATAAGACACTTGCTCGGTGTGACGGAGAATACGTTGCTATAGTACCGAGCGGATTTCCAATAAGACAGTTTTGGTTGGAAGATTCCCTTTATGCTTTAATTAACAGTTCGTCCGGCCGGGAAGGACTTGAGCTGGAAGGTTCAACAGACAACCTGTGGGCGGTGGTAATAGAAAAAGATGTTCTTAAGAGCGCACGAAGAGATTTTTCATCTCAGACAGTCCAGCAGTCTCTGAGAGCATCCGGTATTTCAATAAGGCGTGTGCTTGCTGACGAAATTCCTTTCCAGCTTGACCAGTTACTCGAACAGACCAGGTTGGCGGAGAAAAATGGCGAATTGGCGAAAGCAGCTCGTATGTTTGAATATATCGCCGGGCATTACCAAAACCAACTGTGGATGAAGACACTGGCGGCAAGGGCTTTTTTTAATGCCGGCGACCTGAATAGAGCAGAGCAGTTATGCCGTGAACTCAACCGGCAACGACCGGTGGTGGACACACTTTTACTGGAAGCAAAAATCAGGCAAGCAAAGAAAAATTTTGAGCCGGCAATCGGCTTGCTCGAGCAGGCAGAACAAATACTCGAAGGAAAAGAATTGCTATGGATATAACAGAAAACGGCATTGACCAGGAAATGCAATCTTATGATAAGTCCCGAAATGCGAAATATCAGCAGGATGACGTAAATCAGCACTATGAAGTTTTGCAGGAGCTTGGTGATTGCTACTGCTCCGTCGGCAATTACGCACAGGCACAACAAAGCTACGAAAAAGCAGCCACATTAGCACCTGATGAATCTGGACCTTATGTCGGTCTTGGAGTGGTGGCCTTGCAGAGAAATCTTCTGGACGATGCTGAAGTAGCTTTCAGGGTTGCTTGTCGGCTGGACAACAATTGTGCCAAGGCCTATGCCGGACTGGCTATGGTTGCTCAGCAGAGGGCCGATTACGAGCAGGCCTTTAAAATGTATCTTAAATCTCTTGAGCTGGATAGTGATAATTTGATAGCTCTTCTTGGTTTATTTCAGGCATCCTGCCGGATGGGGACTTTTGCGAAGGTTATTTACTATCTGGAAGTGTATTTGAATATGCACCCGGGTGATACTTCCGTTATGTTTCCGCTGGCAGCATTGTATATGAAGGACGGCAGATTTGAGCAGGCCAAAAAGCTCCTTGTGGACCTTCTGGCTTTAGACCCTGACAACAAAGATGCGATAAATCTGCTGGAGGAAGCCGAGCACAATCTGGCCCAAGAAAGGCAGGCAGGAGCACAAATCTAATGAGTATTAATAAAGCTGATGTTGTCGCGGATAAACAGATACGACTTTTAGATGGGCTGCAAAGTCTTTTGGAAGAGCAGATAGAGATGGTTCAGCACGGCGATATCGACGGCATCGAGGCCTTAAGCAAACAAACGAATTCTCTCGTGGGAAAATGTGTCCAGAGCGGAATTCTCGAGAGAGCCGACTTTGAAAGTCAACGGGAGAAATTGAAAAAACTATACGAGCAGTTATCTTTGGCCCTGTCGGATCAGAAAACCGAAACGGGCGAACAGCTAAGTCGGATTCGCAGGGGCAAAAAAACCATAGCGGCTTATCGAGGCAATATTTAGCTCCGATTAAACGAGAGCTGGACAACGAGGTTGAATAACTAAGCTTAAATCGGGAACATAAATCGAATGGTAGTAATATCTCATAGAGGATACTGGAAAGATATTGCCGAAAAAAATCAGATGGTTGCGTTTGAACGGTCTTTTGCTATGGGTTTCGGGACCGAGACCGACATCAGGGACTATAGGGATGAGCTTGTAATCAGTCATAATATTGCGAATCGGGACTGTATAAGCGCCGGAAGTTTTTTTGAGCTGTATTGTGGATTTGGCAGGGGGTTGCCTCTGGCTCTTAACATTAAGGCCGATGAATTGCAGCATAGACTCAAGGCCCTGCTCGAGAAATATGGAGTAGAGAACTATTTTGTTTTTGATATGTCCGTTCCAGACGGGCTGGGTTATTTACAGCAGGGCTTTAAGGTCTTTACAAGGCAGAGTGAGTATGAATGTCAGCCGAGTTTTTATGAGCAGGCAGATGGAGTATGGCTGGACGAGTTTCATAAGCACTGGTCTGATGAGTCTGTTATAGCAGGGCACATAAACACGGGTAAAAAGGTGTGTATCGTTTCGCCGGAAATTCATGGCAGGGAAAATCAATCGGAATGGAGCCATTACAGAGCGATTGATGAAAAACTAAATAATGAGAAACTGATGATTTGCACGGACCGGCCTGAGAAAGCAAAGGAATTTTTCGATGCGTAAGATAAAAGCGGTGATATTCGATATGGATGGTGTCCTGATTGACGCAAAAGAGTGGCATTATGAGGCGTTGAACAGGGCTTTGAAGCCATTTGGTATGGAGATAAGCAGATATGACCATTTGGTTACATACGATGGACTGCCGACGCAGAAAAAGCTGGAGATGCTGTCGCTGGAGATGGGGCTTCCGAGCCGGCTTCATAGTTTTATTAATGACCTGAAGCAGCAGTACACTATGGAGTTGGCCTATACGCGGTGCAGGCCGGTGTTCTATCATGAATATGCTTTGAGCAAATTGCACAGTGAGGGATATCGGCTGGTTGTCTGTTCCAACTCAATAAGGAAAAGCGTTGAGACAATGGTGACCAAGGCCAACCTTATTCAGTATCTTGATTTTTATCTTTCGAATCAGGATATTTCGGAGCCGAAGCCCAGCCCCGAGATATACATTGCGGCGATTGAACGGCTTGGCCTGGAGCCCGGCGAGTGCCTGATAGTGGAAGATAACGAAAAAGGTATCAAGGCGGCTCTATCCAGCGGAGCACATCTGTTGCAGGTCAACGACGTCGAGGATGTTAATTACCTGAATATCATAAGCCGGATTCGAGAGATAGAGGATGAGACTAATGTTGAATATCTTAATGCCCATAGGAGCGAAGTCAACGTTTTTTGACTCGCCTGAATATCCGTTCGCAAAACCTCTCATTGAAATTGGCGGCAAGTCGATGGTTCAATTGGCGGTCGAAAACCTCAATACTATCGGCAGAGAGAAAAAGTTTATCTTTGTGGTCAGGATGGAAGACTGTTTGAAATATCATCTGGACAATGTTCTGAAGCTGGTAGCCGATGGGAACTGCGAAATCGTGCGTTTACGCTCTGATACGGCAGGAGCGGCGTGCAGTGCGCTTATGGCAATAGAATATATTGATAATGATGAGCCGCTGGTGATATCAAACAGTGACCAGATTATTGAGGAGGACCTTAATCACATTCTGAATCACTTCGAGTCCAGAAATTTGGATGCGGCTGTGATATGTTTTGAGACCATCCATCCCCGCTGGTCTTACGTCAGACTGGATGGCGCCGGCAAAATTGTCGAGTCTGCTGAAAAGAAACCCCTTAGCAAGCTTGCAATAGCTGGCTTCTACTACTTCAAAAAGGGGCGTTATTTCGTCAGTGCTGCTATGGAGAGCATAAAGAAAAATGCCGGCATCGATGGCGTGTTTTACATTGCCCCGACCCTGAACGAAATGGTGTTGGAGAATATGAACCTTGAGACATACGTAATTTCCAATAAAAACTATCATACATTCTATATGCCTCAAAAAATAAAAGATTACGAACAGAGCATAAGGTTATAATCTTTGTGAAAGACGTAACTCGTCCGGATATTGCCGGGGAATAATTGTGAAAGAGGCCAAACTGAAAGATATGGTGAATGGTTGGTTCGTAGGCAATTTTGAGCCGTCTCTTTACAAAACCACCGATGTGGAAGTTGCAGTTAAAAGTTACAAGGCAGGCGACAGCGAGCAAATGCATTATCACAAAATTGCTACCGAAATATCAGTGGTGATATGTGGTGCCGTTGAAATGAACGGCATTGTCTGCAAAAAAGGCGACATTATCGTGATGGAGCCGGGCGAAGCCACGGATTTCAAAGCGCTGGAAGATGCTATTAACGTTGTTGTTAAAATCCCGGGCGCCAATAACGACAAATACGAGAGTGGTCAATAGTATGCTGAATATCGTTATACCTATGGCCGGCAGGGGCAGTCGTTTTTTGGACGCCGGATATACCCTGCCAAAACCTTTGATTCCGGTCAGGGGCATCCCTATGGTTCGGCTTGTTATTGATAATTTGCGCCCTTTGCAGGAGCACAAGTTCATTTTCGTCTGTTCGAGCGAGGATGCGCAAAAATATCATATTGGTCAAAAGCTTGAAGCTTGGGCGCCCGATTGCAAAATTGTTTTAACAAACGAAGTAACCGAAGGCGCTGCCTGCACCGTGTTGTTGGCAAAGCATTATATTGACAACGATACGCCCCTGATGATTGCTAATAGCGACCAATGGGTTGACATTGATATTAACCGGTATTTGGAAGTTATGGAGATTTCCGGCGCTGATGGACTTATTATGACTATGTGGGCGGATGACCCTAAATGGTCGTATCTTTGTTTTGATGAAGCAGGAGAAATTCATGCCGTCGTTGAAAAGCAAGTTGTCTCTAATGAAGCCACTGTTGGGGTTTACAATTATCGTCGCGGCGATGATTTTGTCCGTGCAGCGGAAAGGATGATTGCTAAAAATTTGAGGGTGAATAACGAGTTTTATGTTGCCCCGGCTTATAATGAGATGATTGCAGATGGAATGGAAATTATTTATTACAACGTTGGCCGGGAGACAGATGGAATGTATGGATTAGGAATTCCGTCGGATTTGGAAAAGTTCGAGGAATTGCCTGTATCAGAAAAAGCCGTTCGACCGTTTACCGAAAAGATTTTATCGTAATTCCAATATTGCAGGATAAGTATAACTGTGATGGGCAATAGAAATACGTGGTAGAAAACAACGATATGCCGTTACCAACACAGAAAATCTATTCGCCTGGGGCTCGTGTCCCTCAGGATTTCCGTATACTTTCCCGCTGCGCCTGTCTTGGCAACTACGTATTGCGGCAGTTGGGATGGGAAAGTTCTGCTCAGAATCACCAAAAATCCCGCGTGGACTATCTGCTCGACCTAGCAGAGAGACCAGAAGTCAAACCGGAAGTACAGATTATCGAACAACATTTGCTCCGAAAGGATATTCTGACTTTTATTGAGCAGCAGCAACATGATTTTTTTCAATATCAGCGGCCGAATGTCATTTTTATGGATTCCTTTTCGGAGTTAACCGACCAGTTGTTTGTGCATCGAAAGGAAAAATGGCATTTTTTGGCTAACTACTCTGATATTGACCATAGCAGCAGCTTTGAGCAATCATTTGAATGTTGGGATTTGTTAAAGCTGGATGGCCTGGAATCGTTGTATCGCACTTTTTTTTCTAGACTGCGAACTGTATATCCGGATGTCCCTGTCGTATTTCTTCATTTCCCGACAACGCTGGACCGACGAAAGAAATTTAAGGAACGGGCAGCTGCTATTAAACAGGCCGTCGAACTTATAAGCGGCGAGTTTGAAAACCTGTATTCTTTAAGCATCGCGGACAATATCGTTCACGAGCCCGAAGAATGTACTTATGAAGAGTTGAAAGATTTTCCGTACCATTACCATCAGGATGTCTATAAAACTTTTGCACAGCAGATACTCTCTTTAGGAATTGGGCACGGCGGTAAACCATATAAGTTAAATCAAGTTTCATATTCCAAGCTGAAAAATGAATACAAATTTATGACTGCTGATATGGATGAAAACGGTTTTGTTACGAAACATGTGCAGACTGGTGAGTCCGACCTGCAGTTGAAACAGGCCCAGATTGACAGACTTGAGTGGATTGGCGATACCGGTGTCTCTGATGAGTCCGGCGGATGGACGTTTGGAATAATAACAAACGGCAAACGCGATGAGTGGGTGAATGAACTTATCGAAAGTATTATAGTCCAGAAAATACCGAAATATGAGATTATCGTTTGCGGGACATACGCCAATTCATCCAAATATCTTGTGAGATACATCGAGTTTAATGAAAACGATGACAAGGGATGGTTGACTAAGAAAAAGAATATCGTCATAGCAAATGCTGCTTATGAGAACGTCTGTATTTTCCACGACCGCATCAGGTTGGCCGCCGGTTGGTACGAGGGAATGAAAAAGTTCGGCGATGACTGGGCAGTCCAGTATTGCGGGACATTTTCACCTGACGGCAGAGAAGAACACAGCGATGCGATGGTTGCGACTGCGATAAACGGTAAATACCTGGGCTGTAATTTAGACCACAATGATTGGGACCCCACAATGTGGATCGACGGTGCGCAGATTATTGCGATAAAAACATTGTTGCTGAAATACAACTTGGATGAGGACCTCTTCCATTGTGAGGGTGAAGATGTTGAATGGTGCCGTAGAGTTCAGCAGGCAGGATTCAAAATAAAGTTTAATCCTTACAGTGTTCTTTTTAACGTTTGCAAGAAAAAAGTTACTGAAAACTTCGATAGAAACACGATGACCGCGATTGCTCATCCCAGCAGATATACCGATATTTTTAAGTTGTGTTTGATAAGCGCCGCGGATTATGGGGGTTGCAGCAGCAGAACTATCCGGGAAATACTGCATGCGGAAGAAAAATTGCAGAAACTTGAGCAGGAAAAACTTGCCGATTTGGTCGCAACAAGACGGGCTTTTTATGCCGAGCCGTTGTATGTGTTTTGGAGCGGATTGTCTCTGGAGGCACAAGGGCAATACCGGCAGGCATCGGATGAATATAAACGGGCTATTAATCTTGGGCTTGACCACTGGCGAATCAAATTTTATCTTGCCCGCTCCGAATATGCTCAGGGCAATATTAAAGTCGCCGAAGAAATTAAAAATGAAATTATTCGGGCACATCCGCGGGACGACCTGATAAGCAGACTTTTTGCCGGTTTGCAGCAAGTCTGTAAGACCGGGCCTCAGCAGCATACTCAGCTGCTTAGTAAAAGAATAAGGCAAATTTCACCAGCCATTACTGATAGTAATTCGCAGGCCGAAACACAGTGGCTTCAATATAAAAACAATATTCGAGAAATGATATTAAACGGTGATTTAAATAATTTTCTCAACTGGAAAGTTATTACTGCAACGATGTTCCACGAGGCCAATATTGAGGAGCTGCGTTTTCTGCAGAGTCTGCCCGATTGGAGCAGATGGCAAAAGGCCCTTCGAGAGTCACCCGTAGGCAATCCAAAGCGATATAAGGCATATCCTGAAAGCAGCGGCAATCTTATACACCATGCATATACTCTTGCCCAGTTAGAGCAAAAAAGCCGGTGTGGGATAGAACAGCTGCCTGAGATTGTTGAATTTGGAGGCGGCTATGGAAGTATGTGCAGACTGGCTTATCAGCTGGGTTTTAAAGGACGCTATATTATTTACGACCTGCCGGAATTTACTGCACTACAGGAATACTTTCTTAGCTGCATAGGTTTCGGTCCTTACATCAGCTACAACGATATATCTGATGTCCCAACGGGCATAGTTTTACTTTCTGATATGAGCAAACTATCTGAGCAGCTAAATTACAAAGCCACAGGCCGTGTCTTTATTGCGGCCTGGTCGATAAGTGAAACGCCTATAGAAGTCAGGAATAATGTATTTAACCTGGTTTCGGGAGCAGACTATTATTTGATTGCTTATCAGGATAAGTTTGGCGAGGTGGACAACTCAAGCTATTTTTCCAACTTAGCAGGAAGTAAAACAGATGTTGTATGGACGCAATACCCGATTGCACATCTGCCTGGCAATCATTATCTGATTGGACAAAAGAAATCGTTGCATATTGCAGAACCGGATGGTGACAGGTCTTATATTCCCGGCTCTGTGGATTTGGCGGAGAAAACGATTTCCGGAAAAGGTGGGAATAAACCGGTAAAAATCTATTGTGTGCTGTTCGATACTATGCCGTTATTAAGGAGCGTAGTCGAGCTGGCTCAAAGGAATGGTATGGAGCTGCTTCGCCAGGTGGGAGGGTGCTTTACTACGACTTTATGTGCGGAGATGCTTACGGGCAAACTTCCTTCCGACCTTGAAAAAAACGGCATCGGATATGACAGACATCAATGCTATAGAAACGGAGATGAAAGTGACGTCCACTGGCCCTGGGAGAAAGAGCTCATCTTGAACAGACTCCTTGAATACGGCTGGAGGGTCAAACTGCATAACGGCCATTTTTTCTCGTCTATTTTGTCGAATAATCCGGCGTTTGAGAGGACTACCTCATTCCCCGGTGGTTTGGAGGCGGAAGAAAAAAAGACATGGGGAAATGAGACGATTGCTCAAGTAATACTTGGCGGCGATGAAAATTCAGAACGGTTTTATTTGAACGAATTCCAGAATATACACCAAATACAATCTGAAAGAACCCAAAAGAATACATTCTATTTTATCAAATATGACCAATTCCACGTTGCTACCCTGAAAGGTTCGCCCAAAAGCATTGCAGAGGATAGAGTGATTCAGTTGTTGGAACAGTGGGACTTTAACGAGCCAAATGCTGTTTTCTGGTTCTTCTCCGACCACGGCGACTGGCGAAATATGACGGAACATCCAAGTCCGCATCATTATCTGTCGTGGGTAATGTTCAAAGATAATACAGCCGATGCAATTGAAGCTCGGTCGAAAGTTGTATCAGCCGGGGATTTCTTTGCAACTGTAATGAATAAGTTCGGATATGACTATGGGCACATACCGCAGATACGGTCAATTCAGGATAGCCAGGACCCGAGCAGGATATACTTTACCGAGGACGGCAGACAGAGATTCGACCCGCTTAATTCGACGACGGCTATCGCATGTAGATTTACCGATTGGCACGGTGATAGGCCGACCAGGATAAAACATGTTTCATATTTTAAGCCGACAAGCGAGTATAAATCAATTGTAAGTGACATCGACCAGGATGGTTTCGTTAGAAACTGCGTGCGGACCGATGAACCGGACCCGGATTTGAAGAAGGCGCTGGTTGACAGGTTTGAATGGGTAAGTGACGGCAAAGTCTGTAAAGCAATGACCAAAGCAAGACAGCCAATAAAAATTTATTGCGTTCTCTTCGACACGATGCCGCTTTTGAGCATTATACGGAGAATAGCCGAGAAAAATAATTTATCTCTGCTGCGCCAAGTCGGCGGCTGTTTTACATTGATAACTTATGTCCAGATGCTTACAGGCAGGATGCCGTCCGACCTCGAGGCAAACGGAATTGGATACCGGTGGCACGATAGATATAAGATATCGGACAACATTCACTGGCCCTGGGAAAGTGAAATGGTTATGAGCAGGGTCATCGACCACGGCGGGCACGTCAGATTGCACAACAACGCTTACTTCACCGGGCTTCTCTCCAACAACCCGGCATTTTCAAGGAGCACTTCGCTGCCAGGCGGCGTAACAGCCGAGTGGAAACTCTGGAAAGAAGAAGCGGTAGGCCCGATTATACTGGGCGATGGTCCGGATACTGCAAAGTTCTATGAGCAGGAGGCCCAGCACATACGCCTGATGCAATCAGAAAAACCGGCAGAGGATACGTTATATCTTGTCAAATGCGACCAGTTTCATGAAGCTGGTGAGAAATCTAAGAAAGTGATTGCCGGCAAGAGAATCTTCGAATGGATGCAGCAATGGGATTTCAATGAACCAAACGCCGTGTTTTGGTTCTTTTCCGACCATGGCGACTGGCGAAATATGGGAGAACATCCAATTCCGAATCATTATCTTTCGTGGGTAATATTCAGGGATAATACCTCAAATCCGATACAAGTAAGCTCAAGGTTCATTTCTGCCGGTGATTTCTTCCCAACCATAATGGATAAGCTTGGTTATACATATAAACCGATGCCCTATACCTGTTCAATCCGGCAACAACAGAACCAAAACAGAATATTTTTCACCGAAGACGGAAGAGTGAGATTTGACGAGAAAAATTCAACTACTGCTATTGCGTGTAGATTTGCCGACTGGCACGGCGATAAGCCGTCCAAGTTATATCAGGCCTCATATTTTAAGCCGAGAAATGAATATAAATTTATGACCTCTGATATGGATGAAAACGGTTTTATTACGAAATGTGTGCTAACCGATGAATCCGACCGGCAGTTAAAACAGGCCCTGACAGACAGATTTGAGTGGGTCGATGATGTCAGTGTCTCCGATGAAAAGCTGTTGGTGAATCAGGCAGCAGGCAGCTCCGTTGGGACGGTCGATAATGGTGATACATTGCAGCAGCTCAAATATCAGGAAAATAAGCAGCAGCCCCAAAAAACCATTGTCGCACTAATCTTCAGTAAAGACAGGGCAATGCAGTTACAGGCGACTGTCGAATCTTTTTTGCTGCATTGCCGAGACCACGACAATGTATATTTGACCGTGTTATACAAAGCAACGAGTGAATTGTATGCCGGACAGTATGCTGAATTAAAGAGCAAGTTCCCCGGCGTCAATTTTATTGAGGAGGACAACTTCAGAGAACAAGTTTTATTTGTATTAGAGAGTTGCGACTACATCCTTTTTCTGGTTGATGATAATATTTTTACCAGACATTTTCACATCGGCGAGGCGATTACTGCTCTGGACCGAGAGAAAGATGCGATTGGTTTTTCACTTCGGCTGGGTGAAAATACCACTTACTGTTATATGACTGACACCGAACAAAAACAACCCCTGTTCGAAAAGGTCACGGGTTCCATATTGAAATATGACTGGACTGCGGCTGAGTATGACTACAACTATCCGCTTGAGGTATCGAGCTCGATTTATCGCTCGAAGGAAATGGCCGATTTTCTGTCCGACCAGGATTTCCTGAATCCCAATACACTTGAAACGCAAATGGTCTCGACTGAGCAGTTTATACAAACCCGGCCCAAATTGCTGTGTTATAAAACGAGTGTTACTTTCTGCAATCCCGTCAATAAGGTCCAGCAGGTGTGGCCGCAGAACAGGTCGGGCGGCGACGAAAATTACAATCCTGAGAGACTTGCGGAGATATACCAGCAGGGGATGGTTATCGATGTGAACAAATATGCCGGGTTTGTGAGCGAAGCAGTTCATCGGGAAGTGGAGCTTCACTTCACCAAAGCTGCTGATGATGCAATAAAGATATCCGTCATAATACCATGTTACAATCAGGCCCGTTACCTGCCGGAGGCGATAGAATCCTTAGTTAAACAGACTTATAAAAACTGGGAATGTATTATTGTCAATGACGGAAGCACTGATGATACCGCTGAAGTTGCGAAACAGCTCATAGAAAAGTATCCGGATAGAAGTATCCTCTTTATTGATAAACCACATTCCGGCGTTTCCGACACACGCAATGAAGCAATTAAAGCAGCCGCGAGTGAATGGATACTGCCCTTGGATAGCGATGATATGTTTGAGCGAACCTTTATGCAAAGGGCGGTGGATATAATCCAGCAGGAAGAAAAGGTAGATATTGTCTTTGCAAACCTGCAGGAATTTGGGGCTGCAAACGGCGAATGGATTCCTGCTGATTACTTAAGGTTCAAGGTTTTGCTTGAGGACACAATGCCTTACTCATCGCTTTACAGAAAGGAGCTTTGGCGGCGGGTGGGGGGATACGACGAGCTGCTGAGCGCTGTAAGGCAGCCCGAAGACTGGAGTTTTTGGATAAGCTGTTCCAGGTATAATCCGGTAGTCAGACGAATTGCCGAGAAGCTCTTCCTTTATCGTGTGCATCCACAGAGCACGTATGTTAGGATGATAAAGCCCAACCGCGAGCTTTCAAGTGCCTTTGTAGCGACCTGCCATCCTGATTTGTATCCGGTTGCAGGCCTGGTTCAGGCCTGGCAGGTGATTGCAAATTGTCCCGATGACTTCCACGAGAAAATAAGCGGGGCGGTTGAAAAATGTCCTGAACACGGCCTGGCATATTTTTGGCGGGGGTTAATACAGAGACGCAAAGGGAAGGTCTCTGAGGCGTTGGAAGATTACCGGATAGCTGCCGAACGGGCTAAACAGGGGGATTGGCAGGCGCCGTTTGCTCTTATGATGGGACAGAAAAGTCAGGGCGACCTTGTGGGAGCACACAGCAGTTTGGAGAAGCTCTTGGGCATCAGGCCTGATTTTGACTGGGTACGAGATTTGGTATCGCCGCGTGTCGGCCGGCAAAGGATACTCTTCTATTATGACAGAATAGGTAATCCCAGTGAAACCAGTCCCGCAGGAACGGTAATAGCGGTGCTGAACTTTGCACAAATGCTTCAAAACAACACCGATATGGAAATTCACATAACCGGCGACCTAATAAATTATCCTGAACGCTATGAATCCTTACAGATTATTCCCCTGCCGAAATTCAACAAAAGGGCGGAGTTTCTTGCAAGCTATGATGTGGTTTTTTTTGCAACGCACGTTCGCTATTTCAAGGATTTACCCAAGCCAGATGGTCAGATTTGGATACTATGGCAGCACTGTTGGCGGGCCGACGACCTCGTATCATTATCATATATGAGCGACTTCGATGTAGTTATTTGCCTGTCAGAGCTACACAGGGCCTCACTGAACAAGGACGGCATCGGGGATGAAAAGCTTATGATTATGCCGAACTTTATTGATACCCGTATATACCTGCTGAAAGATGCCGGCAGGAACAACCACTCCATAATATATGCCGGTGCATTACATGAGCATAAGTGTGTTGACGTTCTCATAGATGCTTTTCGATTAGTCCGCAGGCAGATAACCAATGCCGAGCTGCATATTTATGGTGATGGTTCGATGCGGCGTGGTGGAGACGCCTATGGAGATAGTCTCAGGAGCACAAAGCCGGAAGGCACATATTTTCACGGTTATGTTGACAGTAAAGATATGCCGGAAATCTATCCGAAGCACGGCATATTGTGTCTTCCCTCCAAGTTTGAAAGTTTTGGGCTGGTGACTTTGGAAGCGCAGGCCTGCGGATGTATTCCGGTGGTTCACGATGGCGGCGGCGCTGCTGTTACTTTGGCCGATGGGCAAACCGGTTTATTATATTCACCCAATACGCCCGAAAAACTGGCAGAGACAATAATCGCCGCCTTAAAGATGGCCGATGAAGACCCATCTATCCGCCAAAGAGCGGTCGATTTTGTCCGAGAGAATTTCAGCACGGACAGAGCCGGCGAATATATTTCAGAAATATGGGACAGAATTAATATTGCCGGGGAAGGTAACACCATTAGAACGCTACTCGAAGGTAATGATGTCCGGCAGGCGGAGCTGAATTGCGAGCGATTGTTGCAGAAATACCCCGGTCATCCGGAGGTGCAGTTGTTACAGGCATTGGTTATGAACCGGCAGGGAAATGGGGTGAAAGCGAAAGAAAAAATCGAAGAGCTGCTGAAACAGTTTCCCAGCCACGTCAGAGCGCTAAATGAAAGCGGGCTTATGGCGATGAAGGCCGGAGATACAAAAAATGCCTTAAGCTGCTTTACCAGGGCATACAAATTCAATCCGTGGGATAAAAAAGTCATCGCTAATTGCTATGCGGTATTGAAGGCATCCGGCAGCTACAGGCAGGCCAAAACACTCCTCTTGAGTTATTTGACGAATGTCGGCGAAAATGCACAGATGATTAATTTGCTCGGGGAAATTGATGCTCTTATCATGAATGCAGATTCAGCGGTTAATCTCGTCTCACAACAGCAGGTAAATGGAAAGCAGGATATCTTTTTTAAGGAAGGTGTGAGCGAGCCGTTGATTAGCATAATAGTGCCTGCTTACAACAGCGCCGACTATATTGGGCAAGCAATTGAAAGCGTCCTGAACCAGAACTATAAAAACTTTGAACTTTTGATTATTGACGATGGCTCCACTGACAATACCAAAGAGATAGTCCGGCACTACAATGACAGCCGTATAAAATACCTTTATAAGGAAAATGGCGGTTTGTCAAGTGCACGAAACTTTGCAGTAGTCCGGTCCCGTGGACAATACATTATGCCTCTGGACGCGGATGATATGATGGCCCCGAATTTCATCACTTTGCACCTGCAGGAATTTGATAAGCACCCCGAAGCTGACCTTGTTTATTGTGATGTTCTGTTGATTAACGTTAATGGTGAGCCGTTAACGGTAATGAGGAAACCCGAATATCAGGACCGCAGGCATCTCATCAGAGACCTGTTCCGGCAGGGGCACCCCGTCGTTCCATTTCGGCTCGGCTTAAGAAAAAGCATTTATGATAAGATAGGCCTTTATGATGAAACGCTTGTGGTGGCCGAGGATTATGATATGCTAAGACGTTTTGTAAAGGCCGGCCTTAAGGAACATCATTTACGCGAAACCCTTCATCTGCGACGTATGTATCCGGAAAGTTTGTCAAGGTCCGCTAATCCTGAGAAGGCCAGAAGTTATTTTGAAGTTATCAAGCGGTTTACAGAGACCTTTTCATACGATGAATTATTCCCTGATGTCGAGTGGGACAAGATAGACCCCGAGAAGAGAATGCTGCGTTTTCAATGTCTTTGTGCCGCGACTTATCTGACGCTCGGCGAGGCCTACCTTAGAACAAATTTGCTCTATGCCGAGATGGCTTTCAACTTGGCTCGTTCGCAGATAAATGATTGTCTCAAAGAGGACCCTGGAAATCGGTTTCTTAAGCAGTTATTGCAAAAATCCGAGCTTTTACAAACCAAATGTGCCGAAGCTGTCCCTCGGATTGCTCCTTAAGCAGGCATAAATATATGTCCAAAACGAGATGAATAGTTAAGTAAATATGGTTTTTAGCGATAATAACCGTGTGAATGTGCATAAAAAACCGGAGAAAATGAAAAGGTAGGCGAAATATGTCAACTATACAGCTTCCAGGTCTTTTAACGGGCATTGATACGAGCACGCTCATTCAACAGCTCTTGGCTGTGGAGAGACGGACGTTGAATATGTATGAGGAGAGGAAGAGTCTCTGGGATGAAAGAAAGGATGCATTGACCGAACTAAAGACCAAACTCAGCAGTTTGAGGAGCACGGTGAGGTCGCTTTCTGATGCCGGTGGGCTTCGTGCATTTACTACCACTTCGAGCGATACCGACAAATTGACTGCTGAGGCCTCAAGTAGTGCTTTCGAAGGCACCCATACGATTGTGGTCAATCAACTGGCCGCCGCGGAGAGATGGGTTCACTCAACCGGTAAAAAATACGCTGAGGATTACGTAGGCGAGGGTACCTTTATTTACTCCTATAACCACAAGGAGACAATTATCACAACCACCGATACGACAACATTGCAGGATTTGGTCGGCCTGATTAATAACGATGCAAACAATCCCGGCGTTACAGCCAGTCTGTTATACTATAATGACGCTTATCATCTGGTGCTTAATGGCAACGAAGCCGGTACCGATTACCAGATTAAGATTAACTCGGGTATAACCGAGCTCTTGAAATCTGATGATCCATTTACGAAAGACAGTGATAACGCCACACTTAATACGAAGATTACGGATCTGGATCAATTCAGTGGGTCGGTCTCAGGAGGTTCGCCATACATCAGAATAACCGGTACTGATCACTTTGGTGTTGCAATAGCCCAGACAGATCTTTATGTAGATCTTTATGTGACTGAAAATACGACGATAGGTCATCTTATCTCGGAAATCAATGATGCGTTTGACGGGACAGCTAAAGCAGTATTTGAGGATGGCAAGATTATATTGACAGACAGTGAAGACGGAGTAAGCAGTCTTTCAATTACTCTACAATACTTTGATGATGGTACAGGTTCATTACTGGATAATCTTGCTATGAGCGAGATAACAGAAGGAACTGACGATGTTGCAGACCTCACTAATTACGCTCCTTCAGATTTTACACTTAGCCAAGTTGCCAAGGATTCGAAGGTCAAAGTGGATGGCTTTCCTTCAACTTCGCCTGTTTCTGAAATTCAAACCGTATCGTTAGGTGCAGCCCCCGCCAGTGGGACATATACCCTTACCTACCGCGGTGAAACGACCGAGAGTATCAACTGGGATGATGATGCAGCCACTATACAAAGTAGATTAGAGGCGTTATCAACCGTCGATTCTGGTGACATAACAGTGTCAGGGCCTATCGCTGATGGAGCGACTTTTGCCTTTGCAAATACATTGGGCAACGTTGACCTGATTATGATTAACTCTTCTCTAAAGGATGGTGGAGGAGGAGATATAACTGCGAGTATTTCAGAAACGACAATAGGAAGTGATGGTTATATCAGCAGAAGCTCCAATACAATAAGTGATGTTATTAGCGGTATAACTTTGCATTTGCACGATACAACTGACGCAGGCGGAGAGAAGATAACTTTGACCAGAGATATACAGTCCGTCAAAGAAAAACTCACTGCTATGGTTGATGCTTATAATGCCGCCGTTACTTATATTCAGGAAAATACCGGCTATGATGTTGAGGAAAAAACTGCCGGCGTATTGCAGGGCGATTATGTCGTTTCAGCTATACGCTCACAACTTTATACTCCGCTTGTGGCCGTTACCAGCGGATTTATAACGGATGTTGATACCTTTTTAACGCCGGCTCAAATCGGGCTCGAACTTGACAAAGACGGCTTTTTGTCGCTCGATACGAGTGTTTTTGATGAAGCTGTAACCGAAGATTATATGGATGTGCTGGCTTTAATTGGGGCGGACAAAACCGGTAGCACTGATAGCAATACCATCAAATTTTATGGTGCAAGCAACAGTTACACCACCGCAGGAACTTACGATGTTAAGGTAATTGTCAGTGGCGTTGCTATTACCAGTGCCAAAATCAAACTCTCGACCGAATCCACCTATCGAGATGCCTCAGTTAGCGGTAATATTATTACCGGAGACAGCTCCTTCGATGATAACGGCAACCCCGTCTATCCTGAAAATGGCCTTCAGCTCAGCGTTGACTTGAGCCGGAACGGAACCTTTACCGCTACAGTCAACGTAAAACAGGGTTTCACAGGTGCGATGGAGGATGTCTTGGATACGGCGTTGAAAACAACAAACGGCTCGCTGCAAATCAACCAGGACCGTGTTGATGATATGATAGACAATCTTGAGGAAAGGATTGAGAGCGAAGCATACCGCCTCAGCAAAAAAGAGGATTTGTTAATCGCACGCTTTGCCCGGCTTGAGAGCACCCTGGCCTTGCTGCAGCAGCAAATGTACGCCCTGGGCTTTAGCAGTTCTTCATAGCCCCTCGGATTTGAGCGATTCTATGAATTTCAGACATGGTTTGGTCTATGGTTTGTCTGCATATCCCTATAATCCAGAAGTGAACTCCTCTGCTACCCTCGTTTTCTTAGCAAATAACTTCCAAAACCAAACAATAAGATTGTTGCTGGTTCTGGAATTACTCCTTCAATTATTAGATATGCTTCGGATATCTCTACCGTTGGAGGCAGCTCTATTACCCACTCAGGTGTTCCGCCTCCCCAAAGTAAATTAGAAGTTAATTCACCTGTACCATCAAGCAAAAAATCCCATGTCGAACCATATTTCAGCACAAATGCCTTATCGATATCAAAAGAGCTTTTCAGTGGATACAGAAATGTAAAACAAGACCCCACGCCTGGTTCCATATACGCCTCAATCTCCGGTAGGATTTCTATCAAGCCACCAGAATAAATCGAACGAGCCACACCGGGCGTAAACGTACCAATCACCTGGATACTAACTTGATCAATCTGCAAAAAGGAATTTCCAAATTTAAATGAAGCGGAGGATCCATTGGGATAAGGATGAAGATCTCCGATAAGCTCTGATAACTCAACCGTGCATGTTTCAGCCAACCCAGTCCCAACAAGGGCGAACCCCGTCGAAAACATAATAGTTACTATGACTTTAATTTTCATTTCTAACACCCTTCTCATCCCAAAAATTGCTTTCTTGGCTTGGCTCTTTTCAATATCGCTTGTAATATACCATTTTTCACAAAGATTTACAAGCAGAATCTTTATTTCTTATGCCGCAGTCGATAAATCACAGCCATTACTTCTGCCACTGCCACATATAAAGCTTCCGGTATTGGACTGCCTAATTTCACCGTTGAATATATGGTCCTGGCCAATTCGGGTTTTGTTATAATAGGCACGCCGTAAGCACGCGCTATCTCCCTGATTTTTTCCGCTAACTGGTTCGCTCCTTTAGCCACCAGTATAGGTGCTTCCATCGTTTTGGCATCATACTTAAGCGCTACAGCTACGTGTGTCGGATTGACAAGCACAACGGTTGCCTTGGGGACTTCTGCGGAGATACGTCTTAGGGCCATTTCGAATTGAATCCTGCGGATACGGCCTTTGACCTCCGGCGAGCCCTCCCAGTCACGACGCTCCTGCTTCACTTCCTGCCGGGTCATCTTGAGGTCCTGGATGTATTTCCATTTTTGATAGAAGGCGTCGGCAACGCCTATTGCCAACAACGCAATGCCGATGCGTATCATTAATCCAAGAATTATCTTTGCTATAGCTGCAAGCAGTTGTGCGGACCAGGCCCATCGAAGGACAGCGAGGGAATCGAGTTTATCCTGAAGATATGACCAGACTATCAGGGTCACAAAAAGAAGCTTTAATATGGACGCTAAAAGTTTTACCATAGAGCGGGCGTTCACCAGCTTTTCAAAACCCGCTATGGGATTTAGCTGGTCGAATTTCAAATTTATGGATTCCGGCGCAAAATGCAGGCCGCTAATTGCTGCGCAGGCCAGGATGGAGCTTGCAAGAAGTGCTGCCAGGATGGGGCAGATAATAAATATTAAGTCTGTAATTTTTGTATTGATGAAATTTGAAAAAGATTTGGCATTGGCAAAAACGCTTGTATCACAACTGCCGAAAGTGGATTTAACTTGAATTATGAGCCATTCCAGCAGATTCGGACCCATCAGGACCAATATCCCTACCAACGTCATAAGTGTTGCTACGGATGTTAGTTCCTGACTTTGTGGCACCGACCCTCTTGCCCTGGCCTTCTCGAGTTTTTTTGGTGTCGGCTGTTCTGTCTTTTCGGCTGCCGGCTTTTCTGCCATACTTTGTCCTTATGAAGAACTCAAAAATTGGGAATTGGTTAAATGGTCTTTCATTATTAGTTATCAGTCACCAGTTTTAATAAGGCAGCAGTTTGACCATCAGGTCGGCAAACTCAGTTATAAAGTCGTTGATGTAAGGTAGAAATATAACCATCATCAGCAGTCCAAGACCTACGCGCATCGGCAGACTGATGAACAGAATGTTCATTTCCGGAACAATGCGTGCCAGCACGGCCAGCACCACCATTAACAATAAGAATGCTGCCAGCATTGGTGCTGCCAGCTTCAATCCTGATGTGAACATCGTTGTGCCTGCCTGGATTACTCCTGATGTCAAAATCGATATTGTGGGAGAGCTGCCTGTCGGAAACGCCTCATAGCTTTTTGATATAATCAACAGAAACAGGTGATGGCCGTTGGCGCTTAGAAACAGAATTATAAATATCATTTCCAGCAGCGTTCCAACCGGCTGGGACCTCTCACTGGTCAGTGGGTCCAGAATCTCCGCCATATCCAAGCCCATTTGTTTTTCGATGATTCGCCCGCCGAGCTTAACAGCCGAGAATACGACAACAACAACCAGTCCCATAGCTAATCCGTAGGTGGCTTCATTGGACATCAGCAATATCGCTTTCACAAACGTGATTTTTTGGAGCTGAACAGCCGAAGATGTTATCATTGAAAAGAAAATTGAAATCAGAATGACTATTGCGACCTTGACCCTGACCGGGATACTCTGCCAGCCAAAGACGGGAATAACCAAAAAGAAAGCTGACGTTCTTGTTAGCACCATAAAAAAGCCGAACAGCTTTTCGGTCATCATCTCCATTTGTCAATGCCCGATATTCTGGATATAGCTGAAAACTTCGTTGGCGAAATGAAGGATAACCTGGAGCATCCAGTTGCCAAATATTAAAGTGATAAGCCCTACGGCTAAAAGTTTGGGCACTATCGTCAGGGTCATATCACGTATTGAAGTAACCGCCTGCAGTAATGTCACTACTACGCCAACAATCATACAGGTCAGCAGGATTGGCGCCGCTAAAAGCAAGGCCGTTTCGAGTGTGTGCCTGCCGAGATATAAAACAAAACTGTTCTCCATTTATTGTACCTTTATCAAAATCAGATGTGTCAGTTAAAACTTAAGCTGAGACTCCTCGCCAGTAGTCCCCATCCATCGACAAGAATAAAAAGTATCAGCTTCAGAGGAAGCGAAATCATCACAGGCGGTAGAAGCATCATTCCGGCGCTGAGCAAAACACTGGCAATAACTATGTCTATCAGCAAAAAAGGAATAAACAAAAGACAGCCCATCTCAAATGCAGTCCGGAATTCACTGATTATAAATGCAGGGATGATTATATGCAGGTCTATATCCATAGGGCTGGCCGGTGGCTCTATCTGCGCCATTTGAACGAAAAGAGTTACATCGGACTGTCTGCTTTGGCGAAGCATAAATTCCTTGATGCAATCACTTGCTTTGTCTGCTGCTGTCTGAAAGTCAATCTCGTTTGTCAGGTAGGGCTGAACAGAGGTTGTATTAATTTTGGTAAATGTAGGTGACATTGTATATAGTGTCAGAAACAAAGCCAGGCCGATAATAGCAATGGTGGGGGGGATAGTTTGCGTCGTTAATGCTCGGCGGATAAAGGCCAAGACAATTACTATCCTTGTAAAAGATGTCATCATTACCAGAAGACTGGGCAAAAGCGCCAAGCCGCTAAAGACAATTACCAGTTTGACGGGTGTTGACCAGTCCCTGCCCTTGTCTTTGGCTTCATCGCTGGTTGCCTTATCTATGATAGTCATCAAATCGCTAATGCTTGGGACACTGTTTGCAGGAGACTTTGCTTCAGTAACGCTGCCAGGGTTTGTTGATAATTTAATTTGTCCAAACCTGTTTGCATCCTGACCGAAAGACAAAGCATTCAGCGCCGGAATAATGGACATCAGAAAAGATATTTTAATAAGTTTGCAGGTCATTTTTAATTCTTGAATTACTATCTGCCTCTTGTGCTGATAAATCTGCAAATGTGCCCTCGTTTTGTCCGAGCACGTCAGTTACATCAGCCAGTTTCGTGATATTTTCAGCAGTACTGCCTATAAGAAGACGTCGGCCGCCTATCTTTAGCAGGTGTACCGATTTACGAGGACCGAGATGGACAGTCTCGATGATTTTCATTTCTTTGCCGGATAGGCCGGTGTGCGGAAGAAGCTTTCTTGAAGCATAAATGGCCGCCGCCCCCAAAGCAACAACGAGCAATATGGAAAGTACCATCTTGGAGAACAGCTCACTTCTGCCGAGGTTATTTTTTGCTGCTATAGAAAAGTTAGGGTCGTTTACATACAGAGAATTGGTCTTTGAATTTTCTAATTTTGACTCATTGCCTTTCAGATAAGGGGAGGCGACCATAAGCGCAGCACTGCCGAGCGTAATTATTGCAAGCAACACAACGATTTTTTTTCTATACCCTGACACGCTATGGAACAAGACCTATATATACCCGGTTACTTTTGACTTTTTATAGTGCAAATAGCGTGCCCGAATTTACAATATCTCGTTTTGTCGAGATAACGGCGTTTTGTCGCGAGATGCGGCGGGAAATCAAACATATTGTCGAAAAAATTGACAATCGTTGTGTTCGAGTTTCTATCTTAAAACCGCTATTAAAATGTGCGATTGTTGATAAATCGGGCTGTTTTGACCTACCCAGTTACCCCCAGGACCCGCACCCCACGAGTAAACAGAAGGTTTGGACGCCGAGGGCAAATTGTTTCGTATATAGTCCGCTACAATTTGGGCTCGTTTCGCCGATAGTATCCATTGTTCTTTCTCGGTAGCTGCATCATTAGCCAGACCGAGCACATACAGCTTGACCGGCTTGGAAACGAAACTTTGCTGTAACTGCAGACAAAATTCACTCAAAAACTGCTTTGCCGTCTCATTCAAAGTCGTCTTGCCTGTGTCGAAGTGAATATTGGTTATTGAAAAGTTTGTCTTTTGGGCGACCACCTGCGATTCTGTGATTGTCATATGCTTTGCAAGTTTTGCCAGGTTACGGCGGTTTTCTTCTTCTATCGCATCAATGGTTCTGAGATCTGGTGATTCTTCCGGATTACTCACACGGTATTTATTTTTAGTGTATCCGAGATACGGCATCTCCTGTTTTCCAAAAAAGGTGCCCAATCCCACGTATCTAATCGATTCTAAAAAGCTGTCTCTGCCCTTATTAAAAAGTTCAGGGTCCTGGACGCTAGAAAGGCTTAGCAGCATCACAAAAAAGGTCAGAAGCAGGGTCACCATATCTGAATATGTAACTATATATCCTGGGACCTTGGGGCCTCCTTCTGCAGCCGGTTTTTTCCGAAGTCTCAATTGCAAATACTCCGTTTCAGCAAAACTATCTCGAGCATGCGTTCCGCTTTCGGCTTCGAGATTGATGACTCATCCTGGGGCAAAGTGCCTGTCTGTGAAATATTGAATCTTTTTTTATCAAGATTTTGCTTTGTAGTTAGGTACTCCATCACTGCCCATGCTCGGGACAGACCTGAATATCCATTGTTTTCGTCATTCGGCGGCCCGTTTTCACTGATGACCACCTGTTCTTTTGTTCTTTTTAAGAAAGAAGTCAGAATTGTCATAATTTTGTGACCTTCGGATGAAATAAGGGTGCCGTTGCCCCAGAAAATCCTTTTGGATGGAACCAAAAGAACCCTCCGGTGCTGAAAATCTTCCGATTTGGTTTTTTTCTTTAAACCGCCTTCTTCTCCTTTTTCCAGGGTAGGTTTTTCACTGCCTCTGTCAAGCTCCTCTGGATTTGTGATTGTTGTCTGAGGCAGCAAAGCATCCCTTTCGCTTCGGGTAGATAGAGAAATCTTCGGTAGTGCTTCACAGTAAATTATCCTCAATCTCCGAAAAATTTTGTCGTCGAATGATGAAAAACTCAGAAGCAGCACAAAAAAGGTTAACAGCAGTGTCATGCAGTCGCTGAAGGTAACCATCCATTCCGGCGCACCGGCTTCTTCTTCGGGCTCCCGATTTTTTTCAGCTCGTCCCATTTATATATTTACTTTAACCTCTGTTCGTCTGCCTTGAGAAACAAATGCCTGCATTTTTTCTCGCACGGATGTTGGATTATCACCTTTTGAAATCGCGCATACACCTTCTGTAATCATCTCCATAGCGGTCGTTTCTGCTTTGGAGTATATCCCTAATTTGCCTGCCAGCGGGATAAAAATCAAATTGGCAGCCAGGGCTCCGTAGAAGGTAGTCAACAGAGCCACGGCCATTCCCGCACCTATTTGTTCCGGGGATTCCAGGCTTCTGAGCATTTGGACCAGCCCAATCAATGTCCCAATCATTCCGAAAGCAGGGGCAGACGCCCCCATAAACTCCAAAATCTTTTTACCGGTTGAATGGCGATTTTGAAGGTTTTCTATCTCCATAGACAAAAGTTCTCGAACCTCTTCATAGTCCGTCCCGTCAACGAGCATTTGCATGCCCTTGACGAAAAATGGGTTGTCTAATTTTGGAATCTCCTGCTCCAGAGCTAATGCCCCGTCGCGCCTGTTAATTGCTGCGTAATTTACCATTTGTTGAATCAGTTCCGGCCCGGATGGCACTTTTGCCACGATGGTCTTCTTTATTACCGAAAATATTCCTAAAAACTGTGGCAGTGAAAAATGTATAAGCGTCGCACACAGCATCCCTCCCATAGTGATTGCCACTGACGGAATATGGATGAACATATGCCACCCCCCGCCTGAAACAATGGCGCCTATAACAACCACAAAGCCAAGAAGTATTCCTACTATCGTTGCAATATCCATGCTGTTATTTTCCCTCGGTTACCTGCTTCAATCTTTGACAGATAAGGGCTGCAAGTTTTGGTTCGGTATTAACCATCTCGGCCAATACCTTGGCGGTCGTCCTTTCGGTCATATAGCGTAGTATCTTCACAGCGTCATCAAGGCCTTTGTTCCCAATCGCCGTTCCGTCTTTTGCGCTTATGCACATACCGCTTAAAATTTTGCTCGCGCTGGCGGCATCCATCTTATCGTAAGCGGCTGCTATAGACGTCAAGTTTGCCTTTTCAGACTGTTCAATCTCTACCCTTGTATTAAGCAGCTTATCTCGCTCACTCTTAAGATTAGCAACTAGTAATGCAAGCTCAACCCGCATGTTTTCGAGGTTTTCGATATCCTTTTGTAGCGTATCGTGGGCAACCTGCAGTCTTTGCTCACGAAACTCAAGGGCCTTTAGCTTGCTGTCGTACAGATGTGTCTTTTCCCTAACCTCGTAAACAAGACTTTGTAGCCGTTGTTCCGTCATAGTCCTTTTCAGCTCATCGTCGGCTGCTGCATAGGCCGCTAACGGCGGCGGCTTCAGCGCCTCGTTGGGCTCAACGGTGGCAAGTGCCGGATTATTTGCATCGGTGTGTTGGGATGCAGGGGCTTTTGCAGTAAGCCAGGCGAGGGCAAACATTCCTGAAAAGCTTACTAAACACGCCGTTGCTATGATTATTATTCGTTTCTTGTTCACGGCAGTCTCCTAAATCTTGTATTTAAGGTATCGTTTTGCGCTTATCGCACCTTTTATTACGTGTTATGAGATGTCATATTCCGGGCGAATGATACCGTTGCTATTTCGTCCAGCTCTTTCTGTTCAAGTTTTTCCTGCTCTTCAACAAATCGCATTCGTGCCTCGGCTCTCAGTTTTTTCAAACCTTCTTTGAACCTTTTGACCTTTAATACCTCATCAATTTTTTCTCTTTGTTGTAGTTCCAGGTCGTTTGCTTTCTTTTGGAGCGTCTTAATCAACTCATCGCTGGTTGCTGAGTATCTCAGAAAAAATTCCTGTTTGCTTAATCTCTGCTTTGGCTTCTCTCTGGACATCTCGGAGATTAAATCCTCTATGATTCTTCTTTGCGTTATAAGTTCTGCACGCGTCTGGGCCAGCTTTTCGGTTATCTTAATTAATTCTTCTCTCTTTTTTTCCTCTTCTTTTGTCTTTATCTCGAGAATGCGTTGCAGTCGCCAAACGAATCGCTTCATTTAATTTCCATTTTTTAACTATTATCATCCAACAACAACTTCATACGCAGTTTATTGTGTTTTTGGACCCAGCAGCTTGTCCCACGATTGAGTAATTGCAGTTAGTCTTTTGATGGTATCCTGAAAACCGGTTCGCTCGCGAATGGATTGGATAAGAAAGTTATTTATCCTGTCAATCAGGGCTATTGCTCCGTCAATGCGCCGGTTGCTTCCTGATGAGAATGCCCCGATGTTTATTAAATCTTCCGCGTCGGTATAGATGCTGTAGATTTCTTTAAGCTTCTGTGCGGCGATTTTGTGCTCTTTGGTTACAACTGCCGGCATTAGTCGGCTGACGCTTTGCAGAATATCTACAGCGGGATAATGCCCCCTCTCTGCCAGTTTCCTCGACAGAACTATGTGCCCGTCCAACAGACTCTTGGCGCTATCGGCTACGGGCTCTGTCAAATCATCGTTCTCTACCAAGACAGTCAATATTCCGGTGATGCTCCCTTTTTCGGCGCATCCTAAACGTTCAATAAGTCTCGGCATCAGTGAAAAAACACTTGGACAGTAACCTTTTGTGGTTGGTGGTTCTCCCGCTGCAAGACCTATTTGACGCTGCGCCTGCGCAAAGCGGGTGAGTGAATCCATCATAAACAGCACATCTTTGCCCTTGTCTCTGAAATACTCGGCGATGGTAACAGCCACGAAGGCCGCCTTAACTCGTTGAATCGGCGGTGAATCAGCCGCAGCTACAATAACTACGCTGCGGCTCAGACCTTCTGCGCCGAGCTCTTCTTCGAGAAATTCACGAACTTCTCGGCCACGTTCGCCTATCAGTGCAACAATATTAACTTCCGCCTCGCTCGAATTGGCAATATCGCCAAGCAGAACACTTTTACCCACGCCGCTGCCGGAGAATATTCCCACTCGTTGACCTTTGCCGCAGGTCAGTACTCCATCTATTGACCTTATTCCCAGTGCCAAAGGCCTGGAAATCTTTTCCCGGCTCAGAGGCGGAGGGCTGCTTGAATCCAACGCTTTTTTGTCTGTCCCCGCCAGAGGCTCTTTGTTGTCGATTGGTTCTCCTAAGCCATTTATTACTCTGCCTAAAATATTTTCGCTTAAGTTAATATAACGTGGAGTGGTTCTGGCAGTCACGGCGTCGCCGGGTGAAATGCCCTCTATATGTTCCAGTGGAAGCAGAATAAGATGTTCCTTCCGGAAGCCCACCACTTCGGCAAGCACACGTCGGCCGTCCCGAAGATGAATGCCGCAAATTTCGCCCAGCCCCACGTCCGGACCGTTTGATTCAACTGTCAAACCGGATACTTGAACCACGGAACCTTGGCAGTCCAGCAGATTAACCTCGCGAAGTGCCGTGTGAAATTTATCGAAGTTGACTGTGCAGTTACTGTTAAGAGTAGCCATAAACTATTCTGCCTTTTCAAGTGCCTGGCCGATTCTTTCCAGGTTTTTATCAATCAGCGATTTGATTATCCCTTTTGGGTTTTCAAGCACGCACTCTGCTCGTCCGACATTCGAATCCGGAATAAGTTTAATGCCTGATAAGATACTGTCTGGCTCCTCTTGCTGCATCTTTAGGCATTGCTTTAGGTCCTCGGGGTTCAGATGAACCACCATATCTTGGTGCGTGGGCGCGCTTTTAAGTGCTTCTTTGATGATGGATTCTATCTCATAATCTCCATCTTTTACTTTTTGCGATAATACTTTCCTGGCTATTTCTACCGAGAGTTTGGCTATTTCCTCTTTATGTTCCGCAAATATTTTATCGTAAAACTCATTCAGCTTGGTGTTTAGGTTGTTGAGTGCCTGGCAGGTTTGCAGGAAAGCGGTTTTCGGAGCTTCTGAATCCTGAATTGAAATTTGCTCGTCATCTGCCGACGAATTTGCTGTTCTGTCTCCTGTCGGTTTGGTATCGGCACCGTGATTGTCTGAAATTCTTACCTTTGTAATTGGTTTATCAAGTTTAGTTGTAACTGTGCCGGGCATAAGATTATTCTTCTATAAATGCAAGCTCGCCTTTCTCATTCATTTCACGAAGAGCTTGCACGATTTCATTTCTGGCGTCTTCAATATCCTGTTTTTTGGGGGCCGACATAAGCGATGTTTCCTCGTCTAATGTAGCGGCTGCCCGCTCGGAAATATTGGACCGTATCTTATTAACTATCGTTTCGCTGGCCTTAAACAATGCCAGCGCTAATTTCTTTGAATCAATTCCTCTCAGTGCCTGCTGCATCGACCTGTCGGATACCTGCGGGATGTCTTCCCATACTATCATTAAGTTGGCCACTGTTTCACCGGCCTTGTCATCTTTCTCCTGTATGGCTTTGAGCAGGCCATCTCGAAGCTCCTTGCCTAAGTTTCGCAAAATCACCGCCACCTTCCTTAATGATTGTTCAGGCCGGGCCAGGGCGGTCTTCTCCTTGCCGGCGGCAGCGGTCCCGAGCCGTCTGCAGACTGTTTCCGCTATCCTCGCCTTTGCCTCGGCTGTTACCGTCTCACACTTGGTCATTCTGCTGATGACACTTACGCGGATACCTTCACCTAAAAGACCAATAATCTCTGAGCTTTTCTTTATTGGTAATTCTGACAAAACGACCGCAGCGGCTTGAGGGTGCTCGGTCTCCAGTGCAGATGCTATTACTTGTGGTTCGATTGAACGAATTGAGATGAAAGGGTCGCGTTTTTGCAGCAAATCTTGTATCTGGTTCTGAATTTGATTTGCTTTTTCCTCGTTTACAGAGCTTTTTAATACCTGCTTTAGAAAACTATTAAGCTGGAAACCTTGTGCAGTTTTCAGCGAGTTACAGAATTGCCGGGCAACTTCGGCGTTTTGGCTGCTGCTGACACCGGCTGCGTCTAAGTATGCCAGTTCAACGGCTAATTCCTGCACCACGTCGGGATTAACGCCTTTGAGCAGTTCCGCTGCAGTCGGAGGGTCTAAGCTCATCAACAGCATAGCAGCTTTTTGTTTACCTGTTGCCACAATACTACGCCTTTTCTTCAATCCAGCTGGCAAATAGCTGTTTGACCTGTTCGGGATTTTGCTGCAGGGCGTTGGTTATTTGCCTGCGCAGCATTAATGATTCCGTTTTTCCGGGCCCAGCAGGCAGAAGACCAATGGACCCTTCTGCTCCGGGCAGCTGCTCTACAGGTGCATTTGCCTCTGCTTTTTTCTTGGCTCCTCGGAATATCTTCAGAACAAGCAGCGCACAGACGGCCATCAATCCTAAAGATGAATGTCTGACGATGGCAAGATAGCGTGGCCAGTTGGATGGCTCCTCATCGATTATTAATTCGGTCGGGCGATAGAATTTGGTATGAACCACCTTCAGTGTGTCTGTGTCCTTAAGGCCGAGCGCGTTTCTGATGATTTCTTCGACCTCCGATAATTCCATTATCATAGCTTGCTGCCCTCCAGTGCCTGTCTCATTGGAATCTCCCACTGATAAATCCACAAAAGCGGCAACCGACAAGCTCTTTATTTCCCCTGGTAATATGACTTCCTGTTTCACCGTTTTGCCGACCTGGTATTCGGTAATCACCGTCTCGTCCTTCTTTGTGCTGCCGGGTGCTGGCTGCTCGCCTTCGGAAGAGGCTCTGCCCTGACCAATTTCGGAACCGCTGGTAATCTCTTCTTTCGTTGCAACTTTTGTGGTTGGGTCATACATTTCAGTAACTGTATTGACACTGTTCATATCGATGATAGCGCTGACCCTTACTACGGCACGGTCTGGCCCCAATACTGTGGTAAGCATATCCTCAACCTTCCGCGCCAGGCTTTGCTCTATTCTTTCTCTGTAATCAGCCACAGTCCCTGCACCGTTGGCCAGGGTTTGGTCCGACCGTGATGAAAGAAGGCGACCCTGGCTGTCTATGAGCGTTATATTTTCCGGCGTCAAACCTTCGACGCTGCTGGAAATTAGGTTGGTGATTGCCGCTATGTTCAGAGCGCTTATTCTGTAGCCGGGTTTTAGTCGAAGGACTACGGATGCTGTAGGAGGGCTTGCTTCAGATGAAAAAAGAGTCTGTTCGGAGCTTACTATGTGAACTCTGGCGTGGACTACGCCGTCTATCATTTGGATGCTTTTGGCCAGCTCTTCTTGTAGTGCCCGTTTGAGGTTTACGTTCTGAACAAATGGGCTTATGCCGATTTTCTCTTTATCGAATATCTTATAGCCGCTCTGCTGGTCCGAAGGTAGTCCTTCTTTTGCCATATCCAGCCGAAGCTGGTAAAGATGTTCCTTTGGAACGTAGATACTTGTCCCTCCATTTTGAAGTTTATAAGCGATGCCCTTATCACTGATTTTCTCGGTGATTTTGGACGCTTCTTCGGGAGAAAGTCCCTGATATAACAGTCTCATATCAGGTTTTCGGGCCCAGTGAACAAGTAATCCTGTAACAATGCTGAATGTCAGAACAATGGCAACCAGTAAAGCACGCTGAATCAGCCCTATCTTTTGCCAAATCAACGTTATTTTTTGTAGAAAGTTCATTTAACTTCCCTGTTATTTGCTTGTTTATATAAGATCTTAATTGGCCACAAGTTACACGGACATATTCATAGTCTGTTTATATGCTTCGATTAGCTTGTTTCTAATGCCAACCAGAAGCTTAAAGCTCATATCTGCTTTGGCGACCGCAGATACCACCGAAACAATGTCTTCATTTTTACCGGCCAACAGGTCTTTTATGGACGTATCCGATACCTCCTGAAGCTCGTCAACCTGGGATATATATTTCTCAATGGCTTTTACTGTATTGTCAAAGCCCAGCTTTTTCGCATTGACATTACCGTTGTTTGATGTGGGCGTTACCGAGTTGATGTTGGGTAACGTCGTGTTTATATTTGCATTTAGATTAATCATAGATTGCTCCCTGAATTATCTAAGCAATTCAAGTGTGGTTTCTACCATTTGTTGATAGCGTTTCAAAACGGCGGCGTTGGCCTGATACGTTCGCATCGCTATATTTAAGTTCATCATTTCGATAGGCAGGTTCACATTGGGCATAGCAATGTAACCCTGCTCATCTGCGTCTGGATTACCCGGTTCGAAAATCCTGGGAAATGCGCTCGTATCAGGAAGAACTTTGTCTAAGCTGATGCCGCCGATATCGTCATCGTTGGTTTTAAAAACTGCTTCGATTCTGCGATACGGCTCACCATTGCCGTTATTGGTGGTTCGGGCATTGGCGACATTTGAGGAAATTACTTCCATCTGTTTGCCCTGAGCCTGCAAACCGGAAATCGCTATATCTATTGGGTTGAATGTGTTATTGACTTCCATTTAAGATATTCCTTTCCCTGTTCTTCCGGATACCTTGTTACAGCGGTTGAACACGGTTTCTTAATTTCAGGCCTATCGATTATTAACATCCATTGCCAGCTCAATCTGCTTGTATTTTTTGTTCAGCAGACGAATATATGTCTTGTGCAGAAGGCTGTTCTTCACCAATTGCCCGACTTCGTTTTCCAGAGTGACGTCATTGCCGTTTGAGTTTACTGGTGTCTTTTTCGGCTGATGTATCTGGGGCTCAATCTCTTTAAGGTCAACCTTGCCTGTCGAACTTAATGCCGTCGCAAGCAGCTCTTCGAACTTGACGTCAATCCTGCGATATCCCGGAGTCTCGAGATTGGCTACATTATTTGAAATTGCCCTTTGGCGAAGACTCTCCGCCCTTAAGCCGGCTTCGAGAAGCTCAACTATACTATTTGTTTTGGACATCCTTGTTTCCCAAGCTATATATACAATTTATGCCTGCTCAGAGAATCAGCAATAATCGTGCCAAGTGCCTGAATTTGCCTAATTTCCGGTTGTTAAGCGACTCCTGGCTCAAAAACCGCATTTAATGAAAATAATCAAACAAGTTAACCTGTTCTGGGGCGTCAGGTTTTTATACAGACGGATGTGTTTTTTTTACAGGCAGGTCTATTAAGGGGGGATAGTCTTTTAATAATTCCTTGCCTAAACTGATCCGGAAATTCATTCTTACTAAGTGGAATGTTTCTCCGTATCAATTTAATGAAAAACAAAATTTTCAGCCAACCAGCATCTTTTTGCTTTTATATCTCTTTGTATTTCAAACACTTATATTTCAGCGGGTTTTGTAAGGTCACTTTTGGTATATCGATTGCTCACATTTATTGAATTATATTAGGAAAGGCGTATGGACGCAAGTTTGCTGACAATAGAAAGTTTGTTTGTGGGTTCAAATGGCCCCAATATAGCGGCAACTACG